>OGYT01001277.1_pt1 | contig 17065 bp, 14 predicted proteins | sample 1576631 | NCBI WGS metagenome assembly OGYT01 (sample SAMEA3541588, study PRJEB24748) | human gut metagenome | biome: human gut; feature: human-associated habitat; material: faeces | place: China | collected 2012
TACAAAACCAATAATCCTCAAGAAATAGCACAAGAGTTAGGTATTATAATCTTATTCGAGCCGTTAGGTGAAATAAACGGATATTATAATACAGCCTTCAGGCAAAAATTCATACATATAAATAATACCTTAGTAGAAGCAAAACAAAAATTTACAATAGCACATGAACTGGGACACGCACTATTACACCCAAAAGCGAACACACCATTTTTAAGAGATAACACATTATTTTCTATAAATAAATTAGAAATAGAAGCAAATAAATTTGCAGTTGACTTATTAATAACTGATGAAGCTATTGCTGAAGTCAAACATCTAACATTAGACCAAATGGCTAATTATTTTGGAATCAATAAAAATCTAATAAAATTAAGGCTAAATACAAAATAAAATTTGAGGTGAATTATTGTGGAGAACTTAATAAAAAATACATTAAAAGAAAAAATACAAAAAACAGGACATCATCCATTTCTTTTTATTGGTTCGGGATTTTCACATCGATATATGGGAACTAAAAATTGGGTAGATCTATTAAAATATTTTTGTGTGGAGTTTAGTGGTGATGAGTTTAAATATAGCTATTACAATAGTCTAGTGAATGGTAATGAATTTTATGGTAAAGAGCCTAAAATTGCTAGTTTATTAGAAAAAGATTATGCAAAAGCCGTATATACTTTAGATAAATATAATACCTTTAAACAAGAAAACAAAGATCTTATTCATCAAAATGTTTCTGTATTAAAAATAGCAATAGCAAACCACTTAAAAAAAATTAATTTTGATGAAAACTTGCCTGAAATAAAACTATTAAAAGAAATATCAAAACGACATGTTGCTGGTATCATTACGACAAATTACGATAATTTATTAGATGCCATTTTTGAAGGATATAAATCATATATTGGACAAGAAGAGCTTATTTTCACTAATTTAACCGGAGTAGGTGAAATATATAAAATACATGGATCTGTAGATAAACCTGAAAGTATTATAATTACAGAAGAAGATTATAAAAAATTTGAAGAACTTTCTGCATATTTAATAGCCAAAATACTTACTATTTTTTTAGAATATCCAATCGTATTTATAGGATATTCTTTACAAGATAAAAATATTAGAAATATATTAGAAACAATCTCAAAATGTTTACCCCAAAATAAGTTAGATTTGTTAAAAGATAGATTTTTATTCATTGATTATGCAGATGAACAAGCTCCTACTGAAAAAGAATTCGAATTTAGTAATGGTAAACAAATTATAATGACAAAATTCTCAACAAAAAATTTTCTCCCTATATATGAAGCTATTTATGAGGTTAAATCTTTATATAGTCCAAAGGTTTTACGTCGTTTACGTAAAGATATTTATGAAATTGCTCAAATAGAAAATCCTAAATCAAAAATAGTAGTAAAAAGTTTTGAAGGATTAGATGACCTACCTGAAGATTCTAATATAATTATAGGTATCGGAACCAGTAATATAAAAAATGGACATTTAGTTAAAGCCAATGAAATATATGAAGATATTATTATGGATAATCATTTATTTAATCCTAAATTAGTTATAGAAGAATATCTTCCTGAATTATTAAAACAAAATACTGGTGGATTACCTATGCATAAATATATTGCTCAATATGAAGGCAATTTATATGAAAGGGTAGAAATAACTAGACAAAAATATCAAACTATAGATTCATTTTTAAATAAAGTCTTACGACAATCAAAAATCAGTTATAGAAATAAATATGATAATCATTTATCTGTAGATGATGTTATTAAAATAGAAGGCTTTGATTTAGCTTATAAAAGATTAATATTTCTCAATGATGATGAAATAAATAGTAATCTTGACGAACTACATGCATATTTAAAATCTATTCTTACTACTAATGGTATTAATTTTTTAAACAATAATTCAGAATTAAAACGTTTAATTCGTATGTATGATTTAGCCAAATATAAGCAATAAATAAAAATGCCTCATCTCAAATCAATTAATAGTGCAGAACACCTAATATCACTGAGTGAGGCATTTTTTAGGAACTTATTAAACAAGATATACGGAACATACAAGCATGTATAGTGCGAACACCACAATTATGTATGTCCCTATTATAACACAAAAAAAATAATTTTCAATTATCTAATACATAGGTAATAATATATTTAGGAGTGATATCATGAAGAAGATATTCCCTTTAATTTTATTAATTTTTTTATTAATTACTAGCTTATGTTCTGCTAAAGAATTAGATAAACGCTGGTATTGGTTTTTTTCTAATTCTGAAGTAACTGAATATGTAGATACCGAGACACTGACATATGATGCTAGTAATGACATCGCAGATTGTTGGATATTGCAAAATATTCCTAACGAACAAAAGAAAAGATTAATGCATATGAAGATACATTTTAAGACCAATAAAGTACAAATATTTGAAATAGCTTTATATCCAATAAGAGGTGGTTCTGAAATTAGTCATAACAATGCTATGGGTGAATTTATAACTATAATCCCAAGCACTGATTACGAAACTCTGAAAAAAGTTGTTGCTGGTTTAGTTGATAGAGATAACAAATTAAAGAATAAAGAAAATAACTCCCCAAAATATATAGATGATTCTAATAAAATAGTAATACCTAGCAACGAAAAAAATCCTTTAGAACAAGCTAATCAAATTTTAATAAAAAGATATAAACCTGTAATAGCCATATCAAAATTCGATGAAAATGGCTTTGTAGGTTTAACTAGCGATAAAGAAATTATTATCTACAATAAGCCCAACGATATGATTGCTTCTGTTCCATACACCACAGAATACTTTTATTTAAAAAATAATTATGAGATGTATAGTAATGGCTCAAAAAGTTACGACCCTGTAATATTTACTATGACCGTAATAAATGACGATAAAGACAGTGTAGATAAAAATTTAGGGAAATGGCATGGTAATAATCATTTAATTCCGATGTATATATTATATGATTTAGATAGCAACAATAATATAAAGGCAATTCAAGCTTATTCTGCGAACAGTTTAAATCCATCTCATTATCATGAAACTATAAATAACGGTACTTATGTATTATTAGCTAAAACTTTATTTACTCATGCTGATAGTTTAAATAAAGATATTGAGTTGAGAAAAATAAAGTTTCAAAAACCATTAAATAATTATTAGGAGTGATATTATGAAGAAATTATTTTTATTATAATGAAAATACTAAAAGATTTATCGATAAGAATTTTGTAGAATTTAAAGATATTGATGTGGAACCAGCATATATTGCTAAAAGTATATCTTTTAGTTTATTTGGTTGTAATTTTTATAAAATTTGTATTGAAGACTAAAAACGTTATTGTTAAAATCAATATATCAAATGGCTAATTATTTTGGAATCAATAAAAACCTAATAAAATTAAGGCTAAAAATTTAAAGTATTTAAAATAAAATGCTATTATATATAGGTAATATTAAAGATAAATATAATAAAAAATACTTTTTATGAAATTAGTTTATTTCTAATATTTTATTATTTAGTACATAAAATCTATTTTTTACTTTATAGTATTTATTTTACTTATATACTTGTTATATATTTTATATTAAAATATAGTTATTATAGTATCAAAAATAATATACTAAGAATATTAAATATTAATTTAAAACATTATCAAAAGTGAGGCTTATTATGTTAGTATCAAATATAAAATTTACAATTTCTATTCCAAATTTAAATTTATCAAATAAAGATAATAGACGAATCGTTGAAGATAGATTAAATGAATATTCATTTAATATCTTAGCAATTCCCGAACCGGCTCCTTTAGAAATACCTCGCATGATAGGACAAACACAAAATGGACATTCACAAATACACATAGCTAATAATAATATTATATTAATTATAAATTTTGATGACAATTTTAATTCTGATATAGAAAAATGTTTTGAATATAGTTTTTATAAGATTAATAATATCATTGAAACAATAAAAGAATTAACAGATGACTTTAATTATTCTGGAATTGTAATACAATACATTGATGAAGAGATCGAAGATACTATGGATTTTCTTCAAAAACATTTTGCCCCAATCAGATGTAAACAATCTTTATGTACTGTATCAAATACATTTGCTGTTATTTCTAAAGACAAATATTATATTAATATTTCACATTCAAATATTAATACACCTAAACAAATATTATTAGGTATTGTTATTGATATTAATAACAGATATTACTTTAATACTAAAGGTTCTTCTAATTTTGATAATATTATTTCTGATATAGAACATATCAAAAAAATACATTTAGATATTGCTAAAAATAAATTAAAAAACTTATTTAACCAGGAGTTGGATTTTGATGAAGAATAATCCTATTAGATCTACATTAACTTCAGCATTTATAACTAGTCTTTCGACTTTAACAATAATGACCGCTTTACCAACAGGATCTTTGTTAGATAATAATATTCCTTATAATTTACAACCTAAATACTACAATCAACATGATAGCTCTTCAAATAATCTTAATAACGAATTACAGGATACTTATCAACAATGTTTAAATTTAAAAAAAATAAATGATATAAGTCTTCTAAAAGAAAATTGGAACGGCTATGGTGCACTAACTTTTTCCAAAGAAACAATTTTAACTGCTCAAAATGTAATTAGTTTATTATCTAAACAACCTGATTTGTATCCTACAGGTAGAGATAGTATACAAATGCAATATGAATTACCTGATAATAGTTATTTAGAATTTGAAGTTTTTAAAGATAAAATTATCTATCTAGAAGTTCCTGAAAGAAAATATGTATTAGCCCGTACAAATACTTTTTCAAAATCAGAAATTCATAAACTAAATTCTATTGTTCAAAATTTTTATGGTGAAAACGTATGAATAATACTTTAGAAGAAGCATACTATAGAGCAATAAAACGCTCCCAACCTAATTGTATCGATGAGAAAAAAAATAAACCTACATCTGCTTTTTTTAAAGATGAAAATGGTGTATCTATGGATAGAAAAGCTGAACGTACTGAAGAGATGGTCATTGCAGCTTTAAAAAATAAATTATCTAAACGTTTTAAAGGTATGGTAGTTTTAAAAGAAAATGATATTTTACTTCAAGCTAATGCTTATATACATCCAGCTCCATCTACTGATGATCCTTATCATGTAGAGTTATATAAAAATCATACTAAAGAAGAACTTAGTAATATACAAGCATTAATTTTAGCTGATTTAAGTAAAATATTATTTATAAATGATAATCCTCCATGGAACAAATAAATATATATTTTATTTAACAATTGATTTCTAAGACAATATTTATAAATAAATTTTTCAATACAAGACTATCCTTTAATTATTTTTTTATGTTTATTTTACCAATTTAGTTATTTATATTTTTAATCAAAGATAAATAAAAGGCACTAGATCATCTAATGCCTTTTATTTATTACTTGTTCTTTTATCAACATAATTTCACTTTTCTTACATACTAAAATCATACATAGTAATAGCTAGGCATAGTGAAAGGGGAAAACTATGGCTAGAATACATGAACGCCTTACAAAGACAAAAGGCAAAACATATTGGTTCATTATAGATGTTGGTAGAGATGATACAGGAAAACGTATCCGTATCAAACGCTGTGGCTTTACTAAAAAAAGCGATGCTAAAAAAGCAATGGCAGAAATAGAGTCCCAATATTATGCGGGAAAGGTATTTGCTAAACCTAAAGATATAACATTTGCTTATTATGTTCAAGAAATTTGGTTTAAAGAATATCAACATTATACTAAGATATCTACACAAAAGGGCATACAATATCTATTAAAAGCATTAATATCATTCTGGGGGCAAGATGTTAAATTAAAACATATTACCTCTCTAAATATTCAAACATATATACAAAATATGCTCGATATGGGTAAAAAACGTAAAACTATTACAAAAAACTTATCCTATATAAAAATGATATTTAAACATGCTTTAAAAAACAATATTATCACTAATAATCCTTGTGAAAATATTGATTTACCTAAAATGACTTTAGTCGAAAAAACTAAACTTTTACAACAAAAACCTAAACCATTATATCTAGAAAAAGAAGATTTACTCACTTTTTTAAATGAAGCTAAAAATGATGCATATGCATATCCATATTATTATATGGTATATTTTCTAATCTATACTGGTGCTAGATTAGGCGAGGTTTGTGCTATGGAATGGGATAATTTTAATATAAAAAATAAGACTATAAAAATTACCCAAAATATCTATGGTTGCAGTCAAAAAAATTATTATGTACAAACTCCAAAAACTAAAAATAGTATTAGAGAAATTTCTATTTCACAATCTTTTATAGATGTGATGAAAGAATGGCGATTAATACAAAATAAACAAAAAATAAAAAATGCAAATAATTGGGATAGAACATATAATTTTATATTTACTTCTCGATATTATCCAGGAAAACCAATTTTAACCTGTAATCTATACGGCTTCATAAAAAAGATAGCCAAAAAAATTGGGTTAAGTTGGATCCATCCACATACATTCCGCCATACCCACACATCATTATTAGCAGCAGCGGGTGAATCATTAGAAGTAATACAAGATCGGTTAGGGCATACCAATGACTCTACAACACGTCAAATTTACTTGCATATTACTAAAAGTAGAAAAGTAGATGCTGCTTCAAAATTTGATGCATATTTAAATTCATAAAGAGATGGTACCAAAATGGTACCTCTCATATATTTTCAAAATAACAAAAAGTCAAATTTCAAATAACAAAAGTTCTATAAAGGCTTATAAAATAAGTATAAAAAATTAGTCAAAAAGTCAAAAATAATTATTGACATTTTGATTAATTCGAGTATAATAATAATTGTAAGGACGTTAAGAGATACAAAAAATAAGAAGTATCCCTTAAGATACTTACAAAATCTAAATTTTAATCTTATAATTTTACTAATAACAATAAATAAAAGTTAAATACGGACTTGATAGTCCGTTTAATTCAAAACAAATTTTGACTTTTTGACTTTATTTATTGCTCTATACATGGAGGTTGTTATTTATGTTCGGTTTAGTTCCATTTGCAAAAAATATTGCTAAAAGTAATGATGATTTCAATAAATTATTCGACGTTTTCAATGAACCTTTCTTTCATGAACCATTTGCAAAAATGAATTCTTATGTAAAATCCTTTAAAGTCGATGTAAAAGATACAGATAATGCTTACGAACTCACTGCTGAATTACCAGGCATCGCCAAAGAAAACATTTCTCTTGACTACAACAAAGGTTATTTAACAATTAAAACAACTACTACAAAATCCACAGAAGAAAAACCTGCTGAAAATGCTGATGATAAAAACGAAAAACCTCAAGAAAAATATATTCGCCGTGAACGTTATGTAGGTGAAATGCAACGTTCTTTCTACATTGACGATATTGATGAAAAAAATATCAAAGCTTCTTATCAAGATGGTATCTTAACTGTAGTTTTACCAAAAATTACTAAAGAAGAAGCTACAACTCAAATCAATATTGACTAATTTCTTTTAAATAAAATTTGACTTTTAAACTTTTAGGAGGCATTTATCATGTTTGGTTTAATTCCTACATTTACAAATAATCTCGCAACTAATGATAATTCTTTCAAATCTATTTTTGATGTTTTTAACGAACCATTTTTCCAAAACGCATTTGCTCCAGTAAATTCCATGTTCAATGCATTTAAAGTTGATGTAAAAGATACAGATAATGCTTATGAACTCACTGCTGAATTACCAGGAGTAAAAAAAGAAAATATCGCTCTTGATTATCAAAATGGTTATTTAACTATCAAAGCTACAATGCAAAATGAACAAAATCAGAATGAAGAAAGTAACTACATTCATCAAGAACGCTATTATGGCACAATGCAACGTTCATTCTATGTAGGTCAGATAGATAAAGCTAATGCTAAAGCTGAATATACTGACGGTGTTTTAAAAATGACATTGCCAAAACTTCAACCACAATCAACAACTACTCAAATTGATATAGATTAATATAATTTAATCCTTCCTCCTGCAACTCCTTTAAAATTAAATACTTTATAAATTGAAGATAGCCTTTATACTTGAGAACTTATCTACTCTTAGTATAAAGGCTATTTTTATTATTTACTTATGATATTTAATAATTCATCATAACTATTCAAACATAAAAGATAATATTTATTTTTTATTTATTTTTTCATTTTGTCTTTTTAAAAAACTATTTATATTTATAGGTGGTATTACTACTGGAGTCGCATTTGGCTGAGTTGTCATAATAGTTACCTGACTTCTTAAATAAGGAAACATTATTGCTATAGCATTTGGTAGTAATTTACTAACTGGAAAATCTTTTCCTACTATAAAAATACCTACCAAACATAAATTCAACTCAAAGCTATCTTTTTTTTCTACTTTACAATATAACTTTATAAATATTTTATTTTCTTCATATTTATGATTTTCTTTAAATCCAACATCTATTTCATTTGTATTATCTTTTATATTTTTACCACTACTTTGAAAACTTATATTTTCAAAATACATATTTATATTTTCTAATGCTGTTGATTTCACTTCATTTTGATTAACTATCATTTCTTTTTCCCTTTTATGCAGCTAAAACAAATTCATTAAGTTCTACATCATCTTCATAACTTGTTTCTGCTATATTTTCTATATCTTGAGTTGGCATATCGTATTTATCATCTATAATATCATCAAATAAATCTATTTTATCAAAATACTCATCTACTACTAAACCATCAATTCTAGCAATACCATCTTCAGATTTTTTATTTGGAATATTATACTTATCCAAAAGTTCATCTAAAAGTTTAAGTGCTTTTTTATATTCATATTCCTTCAACATATTTATCACCTCTAACAATCTTGATATTACTTATACACTGATGATTAGATACACAAATTTGTTTTTCTGGTACACTACTAAATCCTAATATATCTTTATCTTCTGAATGACCTTTTTTTACCTTTCTTGAAAAAGTAAATTCTATTACGTATATTCCAAAAAAATCTTTATATAAATCACAAGCTATACATCTTTTCTCTTCATCACGTTTATAAAAACTAATATCTTTATCAGATTTATTTATTATATCTTTAAAAAATAATGAAACTTTTCTACGATTAAACTGATAATCTAAATTTAAATACCTATTCATGTCACATTTTATATTAGCAGATAATACAACTGCTTCTTCATTATATCTATTAGCTCTTTCATTCGCCCATTTAATTGCATTTTCTACGTCAGCGAAAAAATATATTCCATGACCTAACCAATCATCTTTTTCATTACTTTCTTTAAAAATACCACTAGAAAGTATCTTCTCTGCATTAGTTTTTATTGTTCCATGATATCCTACTAATTCTATCATTTAAAATCCTTAAAAATAAATACTTAATTAAATATATTTCTTATCTAAATTATATCATATTTTGTCAATCTTTATTATAATAGAAATCCTTTCTATGTAGGTCAGATAGATAAAGCTAACGCTAAAGCTGAATATACTGACGGTGTTTTAAAAATGACATTGCCAAAACTTCAACCACAATCAACAACTACTCAAATTGATATAGATTAATACAATTTAATCCTTCCTCCTGTAACTCCTTTAAAATTAAATACTTTATAAATTGAAGATAGCCTTTATACTTGAGATATTTGCCAGTTCTCAGTATAAAGGCTATTTTTATTATTTACTTATGATATCTAATAATTCATCATAACTATTCACTACATCATAGATTACATCATCACTTTTTAGTTTTTCAAAATATTTCTTAGCACAATCAATCTTTGAGTTTTCTATTGTTCGCAATTCTATTGAAGACATTGTACCTTTTGTTTCCGCCACAAAATAAATATGTTTTACACTACCTTCATAAAAAGCAATCGCCCAGTCTGGATTATATCTTCCCACAGGTGTAGGAATAAAAAATTTATTTGGCAATTTCACATATACAGCTACCTTATCTGATGCTTCTAATTCTGTAGCAAAATTTCTTTCAACTTTAGAATCATATACTAAATTGTCATATAAATGCTTACGCGTTTTCATTGCATTCACATCTAGTTTTCCTTTTAACGTATTTTCTGTAAATACATCTATATCATATGTTTTATCTAATAGACTATACTCTACATGACCAATTATAGTCGTTGCTTTTTCTTCATTGATTAAATTAGTAGCTTTGATAATAAATTCTTCTGGATTATTTTTAAATTGATTAAATACATTTTTTTCAAGCCCTACTAATATAGCTAAAATATCTTTGCGTATAAGCCCAGTACCTTCTACCAATTTGCCTACTAAATCATATTTTACACTACTATTAGCCACAGAAATATTTTTACTATCATATTCATTGCGTGTTTCTTTGACAAAAGCCGTACCTGATAATAAATCATCTTTGGATTTTATCTTATCTAATTGTCCTTTTTCAATTTTAAAATAAATTTTCGTTACATGTAGTTTTCGATTTAATGCATCTATTGCCTTATTTATAAAATCTTTGCTATCAAATTCTACTTCATAAATAGCTTTTTTATTTATTCTTGACCAAAGATTTTGGAACTCTTTCATATTATATTTTTCTACATTCAACTTTAACTCAACATTAGTATCATAAGCATTAGCAATATCAATAGATTTTTCATTATATATACTATCTATAATATCCAAAATAGATGAAGTATACTCTTTTATTTCTGGGGAAAATTCAATATTATCTTCTTTTCTATCTTCGTAATATTTATCCGTTAAATTTCCTTTTCTATCTATATATTTATTACTTACCAAATCATAATAAATAGTATCTACCATATCTTTATCTATGATTATTTGATTACCTTTATTATTTTTGATAATTTTACCTTCAAATAATTCTCTGCTTACTACTTTTGGTCTATTTTCTAGAACTTCTGCTAATTCACTTTGCAACGCTTTAGCAAAGCTATCATAACTTTCACTAGCTATAATAGTCAATGTATTAATATCTTGTACATCTTCTCCCCATACAGTTTCATCCATACGTTCACCTTTTTGATTTACACATAGACGAAGACCACGACCTACTTCTTGACGCTTGCGGATTTCACTATTACTTTGTTTCAATGTACAAATTTGAAATACATTTGGATTGTCCCAACCTTCACGAAGTGCTGAATGTGAAAAAATAAATCTAACAGGTTCATCAAAAGATAATAATCTCTCTTTATCTTTCATAATCAAATCATATGCATCAACATCTTCAGAAGTATTTTCTTTCTTACTTATCTTACCATTTTGCATACGACCTTTTTTATCAATTGAAAAATACCCTGCATGAGTTTTATTGGCACTTATATTTTCTAAGTATTCTCTATAACTATCACTATCTAAATCCAATTGGAATTCATTTAAAACTTTTTCATATTCTTCTTCAAACATTTTGGCGAAAATACCATTTTGAGCCTGTCCATCTTCATCATATTGCTTATAATGGCTTACTTCATCAATAAAAAATAAAGATAATACTTTTATACCTTTGTTATATAATTTTTTCTCCATATCTAGATGTGATAAAATCGTTTCTCGTATCTGAATACGTCGCAACTGTTCTTCATTGACTTCACCACATACTTGTCCAATATATACTCGTTTGCCGTTTAAAAATTCGATATAATCTTCTTTACCATTGATACTGCTGACTACATAATTATTTTTATATTCGTCTAGCTCACCTGAATTATCATAAAGATTAAAACCTTCATTTACCTTCATGGTTTTTTTGCGAATAGTTGTTGCACCTTTTACATCAAATTGCAACATAGCAGTTGGAGCTTTTTCTGATAAATTTATTTTCTCAAGATAAACAAAACCTTCTGTAGCAGTTATCCCCTTTTGCGTAATTCCCTTCACTGCTATTCTTTTTACCAATTTTTTATTATAAGCTTCCACTGCATCGAGGCGATAAACCATATTATAAATACTATCTTTTTTATGTGTAGCAGAATAACGCAATATAAATAAAGGATTAAATTTTTTCAATCCTTCTTTTGTCTTTGGTCCCTCTACTGATTGTGGTTCATCTATGATTAAAATAGGATTTGTTTTTGCAATGACATCAATCGGTTTACGCGAACGGAACTCATCTAATTCCATATAAATACGACGAGCATCTTTTCCTTTGGCATTGAACGCTTGTGAATTTATAATCATTGCATTAATAGCATTATCTGACGCAAAACGTTCTATTTCATTCAATCTTTGCGAATTATAGACAAAAAATCTTATCTTCTTACTATATTCTTGAGCAAAATGTTCCTGTGTTATCTGCAAAGATTTATATACACCTTCACGAATAGCAACAGACGGTACCACTATTATAAATTTGCTCCAACCATATCTTTTATTTAATTCAAATATAGTTTTTATATAAGTATAAGTTTTACCTACACCAGTTTCCATTTCAATGGTGAGATTATATTTACCTTCTAATTTTTTAGATACAGCAATTTGATTTTCACGTTGAATTTTATTTATACGCTCTAAAATAGTATTATCATCTATCTGTACTTTTGCATTTGCCCAAGCATTATCATGTAAAACGATATTATCGCCACTATCTAATCTATAATTAATTGAACTATAAGGCTGTCCTGCAAAAATATCACAAACAGCATTTGTAGCATCTTGTTGAAATTTTTGATGTTTAAACTGTAATCTCATTTGCTCACCTCATTATATAACCTTTATATCAGAATCAGGAGCAATCATTTTAAAATGTTCAGCTACATTTATCTTTGTAGCTGAATCAACAAAACTATTATCAGAAAATACTACTCTTAATGCTTGTAATTTTGCAATTTCATCTATAGTTTTCATATCCAAATCTTTCTCAAAGCAAGCTACTAAATCTCCATCATTATAAATATGCACCTTATGACCATTGATTTCTTTTATAGTATATGGTTTATCTAATTCCAATCCCCAATCTACTAAACAGCCAAATAATAAATCTAAATCCGTTCTATCTTCTTTTGTATTTGACTGCATATTTTCAAGCATTCCTTGATCATATTCATCAGCACTATAATAGATATCCTTCATATTACTACTATCTAATTTCAATACTCTAAAACCAATATCCAAATCCTGCCCATTAAGCCCTGCTTCTTCTTTTATTTTCTCACCAGCACGACGAATACGTTCCTTGCCAATTTCACAGATATTTTTATAACCAGCCTTAAAAGCCTCACTCTTTTCATCTGTTTTTTCTGGTAATTGCACCATAATAAATTTACGCTTACCGCCATCTTCTGCATTTAACTGCATAACAGCATGAGCGGTTGTTGCTGAACCACTAAAGAAATCTATAATAATAGATGACTCATTAGAATATAATTGTATACATCTTTTTATTAATTCTACTGATTTTGGATAATCAAAAAAGCTTTTACCATCAAAAAGTTTCTTCAAATTCTGTTTTGCATCTTGAGAATGTCCGACCTCACTATATTTCCAAATAGTCATTGGTGTTATAGATTGTTTTACTTCTGTTAAAAATCTTTTTATTGATGGCACATTATTTCCATCTTTTCCAAACCAAATTCTATTATCTTTTACAAATTCTTTAAATTTTTCTTTACTAAGTCTCCAACAATACCCTTCAGGAGGCAATACCTTCCTCCCTCCTGGTGTTATTATCTCATATATTTTTGATTGCACAATTGGACCAACTGATAAATTATCACTTTTCCAGATACCTCTAGGATCATTATCAGGATTACTATATCTATCATTTGCTTCTGAAGCTCGTGGTAATCCATTACAAATAGCCTTATCAATATCTTTAGCATAACAAATTATATAATCATGATTTTCTGAAAAATGTTTTTTCAAATTTACTGGTGCATATGCTCTTTCCCAAATAACCTGTGCAATAAAATTTTTCTCACCAAAAACTTCATCACATATTTTCTTTAAATTTTCTTGTTCATTATCATCAATAGAAATAAATATAACTCCATCATTAGCTAATAAATTTCTAGCCAATACTAATCTAGGATAAATCATAGAACACCAATCAGAATGAAATCTACCATTAGTATCTGTATTTTTAAATAAACGATTTCCTTCTTCATCAAAAGAACCTTTGGCTTCTTCATATTCATCTATATTTTGTGCAAAATCATCTATATAAATAAAATCATTACCAGTATTGTATGGAGGATCAATATATATCATTTTTACCTTATTAAAATAACTATTTTGCAATAATTTGAGTACTTCAAGATTGTCCCCTTCAATATAGAGATTTTCTGTATTATCCCAATCCTTACTTTCCTCTATACATGGGCGTAGAGTCTTATTTGTAGTCGTATTTGCTTCCACTCTTGAAGCATTTTTTCCTACCCAAGTAAATTCATAACGTTCCGTTGTACCCCCCCTGATTATTTTATGTGAAAATTTTTGCATTAACCTATCTCTATCAACTACTTTCTGTATTTTACCATTTTCATCTCTAGCTTCTGTAATACAATCAGGAAATAAATTTCCTATATTTTCCACATTTTGAGCTACTATATCCATAGACTCCATTCTCATCTTCTCCATCTATTCATACCCCCATTTATTACATAAAATAAACTCTCTACCTCAACCTTATTCAGTTGAAGATAGAGAGTTTTTCTCATATTTGACATAATTAACAGTAATTATACCATTTTTTTATTCAAAAATCTATTATATTCCTTATTTATCAATATAGTATCTATTTTTAATTATATCTTGCAAATCTAGATAATAAACCTTCTGCCTCAAAAAGTATTTTCCTTGTTTCTTTAGTAAATTCTAATTTTCCAATTTCTATTGAGTGCTTATCTATATATTCCTCTATAAAAATAGCTTTATACATTAATTCTAATTTTTCTTTTATTATATTAATATCTTTACTACTTTTTTCATTTTCAGAAAATAATTTATCAATACCGTATGATATCCATTCTGATTTAGATAATATAGTAATTAATGGGGTACTATCTTTACCAGTAATAAAATCTTCATATTGGTCATATCTTTTTATTTTTAATCCTATCACTATTGGTAAAACATAAGTCAATACATATCTAATATTTTTTTCATCAAAATAAAGATATTCATTTTTAGTTTTTCTTAAATTCTCTATACAAATTTTATTTATTTGAACAAACTTTATAACATCTCTTAAAGTAAAATTATATTCCTTTACAATTTCTTTACAAACGTAATCATACATATCACCTCGTGAATTTTCATTTACAAAATTAAAATATTCTATTACATTTATTTCATTAAGTGATATTGTTAAATCAAAAAACTTATCTAAATATCTTTTAGCTTCAAAAGCTTCTCCATAATATTTTTTTATAGTATATTGTAACTGTTTTATATTTGTAGAAAAAACAAATGTTATTTTATCATTATCAAAATAATGTTTTATCTGTTCCAATAATTCTACCGCAAAAGTTGGTCTACATCTATCAAGTTCGTCTATAAATATTACCAAACGTTCGCCATGTTCTAATAATAAATTATTTAATATATTATCTACTTGCTCTTTTGTAGATTTTTGACCTTTTATTTCTTTAAAAATATCCTTTGCTTCAGTTTCTACACATTTTAATAATTCCTTTATATCAATTCCTGAAAAATGTTTTACTATTGCGGATAAACCATCTTTTATTATTTTTTCCTTATTTATAGATATATCAGTTTTATTAGTATCTATCTTAGCAACTTTTATTATTTCATAAATCAATGATAATAATGGACTTTTTTGATTATCATTTTCCCATGCATTATAATAAACAGCTAAATGTAAATCAATATTTTTAATATCTATAACGTTTTTTATTCTTTCTAAATTACTTAATTCATAATCATAACTATGCTCATTATATGCATCTAATATCATTTTTACTTCTTTAACAAAAAAAGTTTTACCAGTTCCCCAATCATTATCTATTGCTATTGAAAAATTAGACTTTATAGAATCTAATAATCTAATAAAATTTATTATTTCTGTATTTCTACCTATAATATTTTTTTCTAAAGTTTCCAATAAAATTTCCTTATTAGGTTTTAATTCTAATGATTTCATACTTTTACCTCACAATACTTTATAATAAATATATAATCTTATATGTTATAATAAAAATTGGGATTTATTCTGATTGTGGTAGGTCAGCTTTTCTCTTCTATTATCTATTTATAAAAAACTGTTTTCTCTTTTAGAAACAGTTTTTTTCTTTATTATATCTCCTTACATATTGTACAAAAGTCAAAATTCTTCCCTATCATAAAAAATCACCTTCAAAAAAACATACAAAAAAATTATTCACATGAATATTTTATCACTCTAAATTAAAGATATACATATCTTTATAAACAATTACTTTATCTTATATAAAATAAGAGAGCCAATTTTCTTTGACTCTCTTAAATATGCATAAAATCTTTTTAACTAAAACTTTTCAAGCATTTTCTTTAATTTCTTTAACTCATTATTCAATTCCACTTTTCGATTAAATTGTTTTGTCTTTCTTATTTTTGCCTGCAAAGCACTTATCTGTTTTTCTAACTGTTTCTTTTCTTCTGCTTGTTCAATATCTTCTTTTAAATTCTTCTTCTCCTCTGAACCTACATTCAATTCTGCCCCTGCAATTTGACGTATAAAATTTTCATATACACTATCCATATTCAAACCTTCTATTTTACATGGAAGATTTTCTTTTTCTAGCCATTGCGTATGATAGTATTTATTTACTTTTATCTTCTCATTTTCTATCTCCTTATAGCTGATAAAAGCCTGATACATTCCTTCATACTCTAATAAAAACAATATATGGTACGGTATACATTTATCTATTTTAGACAAAACCATCTTATCTAAATTTTTACTATTTAATTTTATTTCTATGACTTCAATTTCTAATACAGATTTA
>OGYT01001278.1_pt1 | contig 17062 bp, 8 predicted proteins | sample 1576631 | NCBI WGS metagenome assembly OGYT01 (sample SAMEA3541588, study PRJEB24748) | human gut metagenome | biome: human gut; feature: human-associated habitat; material: faeces | place: China | collected 2012
TAGCTGCCGTCCACATGATCCAGTCGGATTTTGTGTATTCTTTACGAGAGTCCAGGGGCAGTCCGTAAGGATTCTGTTTTGTTAAATAATAGCTAATTTCTTTTCCGATTACATTGTTAGGGAATAAATTCAAATTCCACAACTTATCCCAAACCATGTTATATTTTTGGCTCCAAGTGTTCTTACGGTCAAAAGCCAAACGGTAATGGTCGCCTTCATTTGCCATTTCTTCCCACTTCACCGCCATTTTCTTGGCTGTCGCTGCATATTTATCTGCGACATCATTCAAACCGAGCATACGAGCCATTTCGCTGTATCCGGCTACACCCATAATTGCTTTCACTGAAAGATTAGCATTATGAGCCCAATGTCCGGCGAAGTCATCCGTGCAAAGTTGGTTTTCCGGGTCCTGTCCAAACTAAGTCGTCTACAATTAACTGATTGTAATACAATACGTTATAATTGTTTTGTGTTGTCTTTGTGTTGTTATGGCTATCAAACGAAGTACAAAATTCGAACTTATGAGTAGACTTTTAATAAATAAAAAAGCTAATGGATAAATATAATGGTAGTCTAAGATGAGAAATGGACTAATCTGAAAAAATGAATATTTTTTCCTCTCTCTTTTTCCATTTATCCATGTAATTCCTTTTATGATATGAAAACTAGCAACATTTTAAGATATTAAAAATCAAATAGATTGAATAATTACTCTTGTTGAATGAATTCGACGTAAATAAAGCTTTCTGGAATGATTTATCTATCTTTTTATGCTATTTTGCAGAGAAATGTTATTGTGTGATAGCTTAAGGTAATAAGGAAAGTAGATGTTAGAACCCCATTCAGGAGTCCATAGTGTGGTTTATTTTAAACCAATAAGTAGTTTCTTTTAAAGGTAGGAGATGTTCCTTTTAAACCAACGACTTGTTTCATTATATCAAAACTTGTTTTCGATAGTAGGAAAAAATACATGTTTATAAAGAATTATGCTATATATATTCAATAAAAGGAATATATATAATGTAAATGTGACTTTCTTTTTTCTATTTAGCAATTCAATAGAATCTTAATTCTTCTGCATATATGAAAAATAGAACATAATTTGAAATAACTAAGATGAAATATTTCAATCTTTACCTGGCAAGTTTAGCTCGAAGTTCTTTTAGTCTTTTTGCAGCCTGTAGATTATCCACCTTTATATATCTCATGAATGCAGATGGACTTTTATGCCCGGATATGCGCATAAGTTCTCCGGCAGGAAAGCCGGAGAAATACATATTTGTGCAAAACGATCGTCGGCAAGTATGAGAAGAGATCATCTCCCATTTTTCATAGACTCTCTTTTCCCGTTCTTTCCCTTTTTTGCGAACAATTTCGATTTTCTGTTTTAGTTTTGCTCTTCGCCCTAATTCTTTAACCCTTTCGTTGAATATATATCTAGGAATTTTAGGTAAATCATAGTTGTACTTCTTGAGTATTTCCGGTACATAATCGATCATAGGGATTATGACAGCTTTATGCACTTTTCTCTGTTTGAGATTTATAATCTCATTATCTAAGTCAATATGTTCGGGACTTAATGTTGAGAGATCACTATATCGTAGTCCTGTAAAACACCCAGTAATAAAAACATCTCTAATCTCTTCCAATTGCTTATCATCTGACAAGTCTAACTCGTGTATTGTTGAAAGTTCCTTTTCACTTAAATAAATAGCATCAGTTTCTTCTTCTACGACCTTAAAATGCTTCAAGTCAATTGGAGGAATAACTCCTTTATCTATTTGATAATTAACAAATCCCTTTAACAAACGTATAATTTTTCCTGCAGAATTAGTGAGCAAGCCAACACTCCCATCGGGCTTTATAACCTTATAAAATAAATAGTCCATGAATTCATTGTAAAATATAAGATTCAGGTTATGAAAAGTAATTGGCTGCGATGAATGTTCTTTGAAAGCGATCAGATGTTTACGAAGTGTTCGGTAGTCTTTTATTTGGTCTGCAGAAACAACAAGAGCTTTTTCTGTAATATATCTTTCTAATGCGTCAAATATATCTACCCGATTAGGACGTAATTCATATTCTCTATTTTTTTTTAATTCAAGTAAAACAAAATCTACGGTTGGACTTATTCCGTTTATCTTAGCATATGTAAGAATTTCTCCAAGCTTGGACGTTATTCTAATCAGGCAGGCATCAATTTCATCATAGTTTGGACAAGCGCGCTTAATCCATCTCTTTTTAGAATCCCAGTGTTCCGGTTTAATACTGTATCCAGTAGAGATGAGCGTACGCTTAGTTCGATTGTAGTTATATCGAACATAGAGGACAGTAGTCCCCTCTCGAGTGACGTACTTTGGTTTAATATATGGAGTATATTTTGCGATAGTAAATCTGTATTGCTTTCGTATTGCAAAATTACAAAAGCTATTCGATATGAGCAATATCTCATCGTTAAAAGCTAGAACCTCCAAAAACATTGTACTATCTTAATAAAAGTGGATAAATATTGCTCAAAAAGGAAAAAAACTACTCAAAGCACACTGTAAGAGACTTATTTTGCACTTTAAAAACACTCAAAATTTGAAAAAAGAATAGATTTTGTCCTTTCTTGAACACAGATTTTCCTAATATTTAGCATTAATTCCATTATTTTGTAGCGTTACAAATAAAATGCTATGAAAAAACAAATGGATTTGTATGACTCCTGGGTCCTACCTGAAACACACAATTCTATATAAACTTTTCCTCTAGCATTTATAAATATTCGACAGTACTGATTTTAATATATTATTTAGGTATAGCGATAAGAAAGGTAAGATTGCATTTAAAAGGTAATAGTAAGAAGGTAAAAAGAGAAATAAAAGAAAACGTAGGGTTTGTTTTTCTTTATAGGTAAACAAGATTGTAGATGGGTAACCTTAAAATTGTAGATTAATTAGAAAATATTTATGAAGAAACTACTAACAGTAATGGCCTTTTCGGTCGGTTTATTCGCAAATGCTCAAACCGGCAACTTATTTAAACCAGTAAAAGAGATAGCGTTACGTACTCCATCGGTACCTATCGTTGTTTCAGATCCTCACTTCTCTATCTGGTCTCCTTATGATAAATTAATGGAAGGAAGTACAGAACACTGGACTACAGCTAAGAAGCCATTAGTAGGGGCTTTACGCGTAGATGGTAAAGTGTATCGTTTCCTGGGTAAAGATCAAGTAGCTCTAATACCTATTGCTCCCATGACAAATGTGGAACGTTGGGAGGCTGCATATACTAATAGTCAACCAGCAAATGGATGGCAAGAATTCCAGTTTGATGATAGTAGTTGGAAAAAAGGTAAAGCAGCTTTCGGTAGCCGTGATATGCCACGTGTTCGCACAGAATGGAAAGGAGATAATACAGATATTTATATCCGACGTACATTTGAAATAAATGATTTGGATTTAACAGAGAATATTTTTCTTATTTATTCTCATGACGATGTATTCGAATTATATTTAAATGGAGAAAAACTGGTTGCTACAGATCTCGTATGGAAGAATAATGTAAACCTAAAACTTTCAGATGAAGCCAAGAAAAAACTTCGTAATGGCAAAAATGTGATTGCAGCGCATTGTCATAACACAACTGGAGGATCTTATGTGGATTTTGGTTTATATCGTGAAAAGAAAAATGCAGTAACATTTGAAAATGAGGCTGTACAGAAATCGGTAGATGTACTAGCCACCTCCAGTTACTATACATTCACCTGCGGACCTGTTGAATTAGATGTTGTATTTACAGCGCCTCAATTGATAGATGACTTGGATTTGTTGTCAACTCCGATTAACTACATCTCCTATCGCGTGCGTCCTCTTGATAAAAAAGAGCATGATGTACAATTCTATATAGAAACGACTCCGGTATTAGCAGTGAACGAGACTATCCAGCCTACTATTGCACGTACATTATCGAAAAATGGTATTAGTTATGTAGAAGCTGGCACCATCAACCAGCCGATATGTGATCGTAAAGGTGATTTGATTTGTGCTGACTGGGGATATGTATATCTTGGTAGTGTAAATGGAGCAGGAAAATCTATAAGTTTGGGTGACTATAGCGGAATGAAGGAAGCTTTTGTTAAAAATGGAACTTTAGCTTCAAGTAAAACCAAATGGGTTACTCGTCGGGAAGAAAATACTCCTGCAATGGCTTATGTACATAATTTTGGAACTGTTACCAAAGATGGTAAAGATGGTTTCTTGATGATCGGTTATGATGACATTTATTCCATTGAATATATGTATGAGAAACGTATGGGATATTGGAAACATGATGGTAAAGTGACGATTTTTGATGCTTTCGAAAAACTAAGAGATAACTATCAATCCATTATGGAGCGTTGTCGTGCACTTGATGAACTTATTTATAGCGATGCAGAAAAAGCAGGTGGTAAAAAATATGCAGAAATCTGTTCTGCAGCCTATCGTCAAGTTATTTCTGCTCACAAACTATTTACAGACAAAGAAGGCAATCTGATGTGGTTCTCTAAAGAGAATAACAGTAATGGTTGTATCAATACAGTCGACCTGACCTATCCGTCTGCTCCCCTGTTTTTGGTCTATAATCCTGATTTACAAAAGGCAATGATGACTAGTATCTTTGAATATAGTGCTAGCGGTCGCTGGGATAAACCTTTCGCAGCACATGACCTTGGCACTTATCCAATAGCTAACGGACAAGTTTATGGTGGTGATATGCCGATTGAAGAAAGTGGTAACATGGTGATTCTAGCAGCAGCCATTTCTAAGATTGAAGGTAATGCTGATTATGCTAAGAAATATTGGGACATTTTGACGACATGGACTAATTATTTAGTAGAGTATGGACAGGACCCAGAGAATCAACTTTGTACAGATGATTTTGCAGGTCATTGGGCCCACAATGCTAATCTTTCAGTGAAAGCTATCATGGGCGTAGCCGGATATAGCGAAATGGCCCGTATGCTCGGACTAAACGATGTAGCTGAGAAATATGCAGCAATAGCTAAGAAAATGGCGGTGAAATGGGAAGAAATGGCAAACGAAGGAGACCATTACCGTCTGGCTTTCGACCGTAAGAATACTTGGAGTCAGAAATATAATATGGTTTGGGATAAGTTGTGGGAACTGAAATTATTCCCTAACAATGTAATCAGGAAAGAAATTAACTATTATTTGACAAAACAGAATCCTTATGGACTCCCTCTGGACTCTCGTAAAGAATACACAAAATCCGACTGGATCATGTGGACGGCAGCTATGTCATCAGATAAGGAAACTTTCCAGAAATTCTCTGATCCTGTCTATAAATACATCAATGAAACAGTGTCTCGTGTACCTATCAGTGACTGGCATCATACTGACAGTGGAAAATGGGTAGGATTTAGAGCACGTTCAGTGATCGGAGGATACTGGATGCAGGTATTAATGAGCAAATTAAATAGTAATAAGTAATTTGCTGTTAACAGAATAATATCATGTATAGATATTTATCTATGATATCGATCCTTCAATGGAATCTCGCAGTGTTATTGAATACACTCCTGCTTATCTCCTGTTCGACAAGTGACAACAATGAGGAGTCGGACGGGAAACAAGGAGATAAAACCAATATCTCTGTGTATTTACAGCAGAATGGATTTCAGAATCTGAATCTGTCGACCGGACAAGATCTTGTCTCGTGCAATGTCTTTGTTTGTAAAAGTGCTCTTTCAGATAGAGAGGTATCAATTCGTTTGAGAACTTGGAGTAACAACGAATTGGAAGCTTACAATTTGAATAATGGAACGAACTTTCAGTTACTTCCAGAAAACCTTTATCAGCTAGAGGAAACATTAACATTGATAGCGGGCGAAAAGCAGAAAAACGTGGAAATCCAGTTTCATTCTTCGGACATTTTTTCTGCATGGAAAGTGGAACAGCCCAATTATGTGCTCCCTCTTCGATTGGAAAGTACGTCAGTTGCCGTTCAAGAGGATAAGAAAGATTTGCTTCTCACATTAGATATTCAAGCACCTATTATCAAATTGGAGAGTATCAGCGGGGAAATACTGTTGAATCAAGAAAAAGTAGAAGTGGATATTAAGTCCTATTATGATTTTAGTAGTACGAATCAGGCTACATTCCACTGTGCATTGAGTGTGGCACCAGAAGCTATACAGCTAGTGAATGAATATAATGCAGCTCATGGGACCTCCTATGAGTTATTACCTGATGGTTCGTACACGCTTGGAGAACTGACCTATACTGCGGGAAGGAATCAAGTCTCTACTAAACTAATTATTCAGTCATTAGAACTGCGTCCTACGTACTACTTACTTCCTCTGTGTTTGACAAGTGTCGACAACGAAGCTGTGTTGGTAGATAAATCAGTCCGGATATTGACATTGGTACGTGGTTATTGTAATCCAATCATCGCTTTAAGCGCACCGGACCCGACAGTTATTCGTGCTCAAGACGGTTACTTTTATCTCTATGGAACGGAAAACACACGAAATGTCCCTATTTATCGTTCTAAGGATTTAGTGAATTGGGAGTACAAAGGTACAGCTTTCACGGATGCCACTCGCCCCACTTGGGATGGTGATCATAATATTTGGGCACCGGAAATACGTTATTTCAACAACCAGTATGTACTCTACTATTCATGGGCTATATGGGGAGATGAATGGAGGAGCAACGTAGGAGTTGCCATATCAGACTCCCCTTTAGGACCATTCATAGACAAAGGATGTTTGATTGATTCGAAAGTAATTGGAGTACAGAACTCCATTGACCAATTTTTCTATGAAGACAATGGTACGAAGTATATGTTTTGGGGAAGTTTCCGTGGCATCTATGTTACGGAACTCACTGACGATGGCTTGGATATCAAGAAAAAGACAGATAGAAGTCCTGTCTTAAAAAAACGTATTTGCGGAAATCGTTTCGAAGGGACTAATATTTTTAAACGTGGGGAATATTACTACTTGTTTGCTTCCATTGGAACTTGTTGTAACGGAGCAACCAGCACATACCAGACTGTGGTAGGGCGTTCTAAGAATATACTTGGTCCTTACTTGAATAAAACAGGAGGAGATATGCTGTATGACTACTGTGAAATCATTATGAGTGGCAATGAGGTTTGGGCAGGACCTGGACATAATTCCATTCTGATTCAGGATGACGCAGGAACTGATTGGATCATCTATCATGGCTACAAGAAGAAAGAAGCTGAAAATGGAAGATATGTTTTAATGGATAAATTGATTTGGAGCAGCGATGGGTGGCCCTCTGTGAAAGGAAACGCACCTTCCCTCTTAGAGCTGGTACCCTACTTCCAAAAAGAAGTATCCTATATAGAGAAACAAGTATAGTTATTGTATATGCGATTTTATTAACATATTTAATCTAATTTATTATGAAACAAAAAGTAATGAAAGCCTGTTTGGGCACTTTATGGGTAATGTTTGCATTAACCACTTTTCTATTACAAAGTTGTGATAATGGAAAAGAAGTCACTCCGGCTCAAGGAAGTGGTGGCAGTCCTTTTAATCCACAGTTGCCTATTAGTATTAAAGAAATCAGCCCAACCAATGGCGCTGCGGGGCAAAAAGTACTTATCTATGGAGAAAATTTTGGTAATGATCCATCTCTGATAGAGGTTACTATTGGTGGAAAAAAAGCACCTGTAGTCAGTGCACAGTCAACCGTCATGTATTGTATTGTGCCGGCAAAGGCTTATTCCGGTGATGTTCAAGTATCTATCAAACAAGGAGAAAATATCTACTCTGCAGAAGTATCCGAAGTTAAATTTGAATATCAACGCCAAGTGGTAGTAAGCACCTTGTGTGGCGCAACTAGTGAACAAGGATCCAATTCTGCAAAAGATGGTCCGTTTGATGATTGCGGTTCCATTACAAATCCCTGTTTTATGAATTGGGATCCGGAAGATCATAATTTGCTATATGATGCAGAAGACGCAGGAGACGCTGAAGGTGTGGGACAAGGGATTCGTTGTTTCGATTTTACAAATAAGCAGGTTTATACTATGATTCCCAAGAGTTCATTTGTAGGCTCACAACGTGGCCGAACCATTGATTTTTATAAAGATGACAATGGAAAATATCACATGATTATAGGGTTGGCACAAGGAGATGTGAATGGTACGGCTGTTATGATGTTCGACCGTATTGAAGGAGGAACGAAACCTTGTGGGTTTACGTGGGGGAATGGAAGAGTAATCGTACAGAATCAAGGATGTCAAGCTGCTGCGATACATCCTACTACTGGTGACCTCTATTTTTCTAATTACCAGAACAGTCTGCTTTATCGGGTAAAAAGATATGTGATAGAAGAATTTGCAACCGGAAAACGAACAACACCTGTCAAACCCGGAACAGCTGATGATGCAGCTCAAACAATCTTAAAAGTACAAGATAAGGAATGGGAATTCAATATCATGATTCATCCGACCGGCAAATATGCTTATTTTATGGTCATCAACCGCAATTACATTCTTCGTTCAGATTTCAATGGTGAAACTTTTACCGCTCCCTATGTTATTGCCGGTGTAAATAGTGCCAAAGACACTTATGTCTATCAAGATGGAGTCGGTAATCAGGCGCGGTTTGGTAACCCTTATTCAGGCGTATTCGTTAAGAATCCGAAATATGCTGGAAATTCGGATGAATATGACTTCTATCTGACAGATAGGCATAATCATGCCATCCGTATCTTGTCACCTTTAGGACAAGTGACCACCTATGCCGGACGTGGTAGTGCCAGTTTGAACTCAAACCCGTGGGGGTATGCAAATGGTCGTTTACGTGAGGATGCACGTTTCAACCGTCCCAAAGGAATAGCTTGGGATGAGCGCGATAATACAATATATGTGGGAGATGCCAACAACTATCGCATCAGAAAGATTGGTCTCGAAGAAGATGTTCCGGAAGAAGATATTAATGAATAAACACCGTATGAAAATGAAAAAAATAACAATTTTATGTATCCTGTTGCTATGTGCAGTAATCAATACCATGGCTCAACAGACAGTTACTGTGTCGGGTATTGTTGCTGACAGTAATAAAGAGCCACTTATTGGTGTGAATATTACAGTTAAGGACGTTCCGGGACTAGGAGCTATCACTGATATTAATGGAAAATATACCATTAAATTAGAACCTTATAATCGATTAGTTTTCTCTTATATTGGATACAAGACACAGGAAGTTCTGATTAAAGAACAGCGCTCTGTCAATATAAAAATGGAGGAAGATGTAGCTACTGCTATCGATGAAGTCGTAATCACCGGTACCGGCGCACAACGTAAATTGGTACAAACCGGTGCCATCACTACAGTAGATGTGGAGCATCTGATGGCCAATCCGTCGTCGAGCGTCGTAAATGCTTTGGCTGGTAATGTGGCTGGTGTATTAGCTCGCCAGACTTCGGGACAACCAGGACAAAATGTTTCAGAATTCTGGATTCGAGGTATCTCCACGTTTGGCGCAGGGACTGGTGCTTACATCTTAGTGGATGGTTTCGAACGTAGTATGGATGAAATCAATATTGAAGATATTCAAGATTTTTCAATATTGAAAGATGCTTCTGCTACTGCAATTTACGGATCTAAAGGAGCCAATGGTGTTGTATTGATTAACACCAAACATGGTAAATCCGGTAAAATCAAGATCGACGTAAAAGCACAAACTACCTATAACATGCGTACCATTACACCGGAATTTGAAGATGGAATCTCGTATGCAAACTTATTAAATGAATCACGTATTACACGTAACTATGAACCCGTATATCAACCGGAAGAACTAGAAATTTTAAAGAATGGATTGGATCCGGATTTATATCCGAATGTAGACTGGATGGATCTATTATTGAGACAGGGTTCTTGGCAACACCGCGTCAACTTGAACCTAAGCGGTGGTGGTTCTACAGCACGTTATTATGCATCTCTTAGTTTCCTTGATGAAGAAGGCATGTACAACACCGATAAAGCGTTGAAAGATGATTATAATACTAATGCGAATTATCGTCGTTATAACTATCGTTTGAATACAGATATTGACATCACGAAAACTACATTGTTGAGGTTAGGAGTATCTGGCTGGTTATCGAAAAGAAACAGTCCGGGGCTAGGTGATGCCGATGTATGGGGTGAACTTTTTGGCTATACTGCTATTCGTACTCCTTTGCTTTATTCCAATGGTCGTGTTCCCGCAGTAGGTACAGGCAATAAAACAAATCCATGGGTAGCAGCTACCCAGACCGGATTCAATGAAAATTGGGAAAATGTAATTCAAACGAATGTTACGTTAGAGCAGAATCTGAACTTTATCACTAAAGGATTGAAATTTGTCGGACGTTTTGGCTATGATACCTATAACAACAACCACATCAATCGTCGTAAATGGCCCGAACAGTGGAGCGCAGAACGTTCACGCGATGAAAATGGAAATTTGGTGTTCAAAAAAATATCAGACAGCAGCAATATGCATCAAGAAAGTGGTTCTAGCGGTAATCGTCGCGAATTTCTAGATATGATGCTTAACTGGGAGCGTGGCTTCAAAACTCACCATCTCAATGCTACACTAAAATACACACAGGATTCATATATCAAAACACAAGACTTAGGTGATGATTTGAAAAATGGTGTTAGCAGACGTAATCAAGGACTGGCAGGACGAATAGCTTATAACTGGAACTACCGCTACTTCGTAGATTTCAACTTCGGTTACAACGGTTCGGAGAACTTCGCGAAGGGACATCGCTTTGGTTTCTTCCCGGCTTACTCTTTAGCATGGAACATTGCAGAAGAATCATTCATCAAAGATAACTGGAAATGGATGGGAATGTTTAAAATACGTTTCTCTTATGGTAAAGTAGGTAATGACAACATTCGTCATGATAATGCAGATGTACGTTTCCCTTATTTATATACAATTGGAGATGGTAGTAATTATGATTGGGCCAACTATGGTAGTTCTTATGGCTTTACAGGCTTGACTTACACCGAATTAGCTTCTGACCAAATCACTTGGGAGGTGGCAACTAAGAAAGACTTGGGGGTAGATTTGGCATTGTTTGATGATAAATTCAGATTAACTGTTGATTATTTTGATGAAAGCCGTAGTGGAATTTTCATGCAACGTCAATATTTGTCCGGCATGATTGGTCTGCAAGGAAAGAGCCCGTTTGCAAATGTAGGTAAGGTAAGCTCCAAGGGATTTGATGGTAATTTCTCATTCAAACAAAAAATCAATCAAGTAAGTTTGACTGTACGTGGTAACATGACTTACAGTAAAAATGAAATCATTGAAAGAGACGAAGCCAATAATGTTTATCCTTATCAAATGCAAAAAGGCTATCGGGTAAACCAGAACAAAGGCCTGATCGCATTGGTATTGTTTAAGGACTACGATGATATACGGAATAGCCCTACTCAAAAGTACGGTCCTGTGATGCCTGGCGACATCAAGTACAAAGATGTGAATGGTGATGGTGTAGTGGATGATAATGATATTGTAGCAGTAGGAGCTACCAATCGCCCGAACCTGATTTATGGCCTTGGTCTTTCCGTCAAATGGAAAGGACTTGATGTTAATTTACATTTTCAGGGCGCGGGTAAGTCGCAGTTTTTCTTATCCGGTAAATGTATCAGAGCTTTCAGTGAAGGACAATGGGGTAATATTATTAAAGGGACTTTGGACAATCGTTGGGTGGATGCAGACACAGCAGAGAAACTGGGCATTGCAGCCAACGAAAATCCCAATGCAACTTTCCCACGGCTAAGTTACACTGATCAAGGAAATGGAAATACGACAATCTATGCTTATACTAATAACTACCGTAACTCCACTTACTGGTTGCGTGATGGTTCTTACCTACGTCTGAAAACTGTCGATATCGGTTATACACTTCCAAAAGCATTGGTCAACAAAATACATTTCAATAATGTGCGTATTTTCTTGACTGGTACGAATTTACTTACATGGTCTAGTTTCAAACTTTGGGATCCGGAAATGGGCAGCAATAATGGAGAGAAATATCCATTGTCCAAATCTGTAACATTAGGCTTGAGCGTTAACTTATAAATGATTAGTAACATGAAGAAAATATATATACTATTAGTTGCTATTTTGGCACTTGGTTCCACCTCCTGTTCCGATTACTTGGATTCAGATTATATCTTTGAAGATAGAGAGACGATTGATAAGGTTTTCACCGACTATAAAAAAACAGAACAATGGTTAGCACAGGCATATACTTATCTTTTGGGGCAGTGCTGTGACGTTGCCAGCAAACGTAATACACCTTTTGTCTTTGATGATTGTATGTATTATGGTGATGATGATGTAACAGTGGATGCAACCAAAGGTGGTACCTTATCTTATAATACATTTCGTGAAGGAGCGTATAATGAAGACACTTTTCAAGACACCTGGAATCGCTGTTATAATGGAATTCGTCAAGCTTCTATTTTTATTCAAAATGTAGACATGAGCCTTGAACATACTGCAGAGGAAATCATCGATCTCAAGGCACAAGCTCGTTTTGTTCGTGCTTATTACTATTGGCTGCTACTCCGGAAATATGGTCCTGTCCCATTGGCTCCGGAAGAGGGGTTTGATTACAATCAATCCTATGAGGACTTGGAACTTCCCCGCAACACGTATGACGAATGCGTTGACTATATTGCCAAGGAAATGGTCTTGGCTGCTCAAGGCTTGCCTTTGAAAAGAGATCAGCTTTCTATTACTCGCCCTACTCGCGGTGCTGCCTTGGCCGCCCGTGCCTTGGCTATGCTTTATGCTGCAAGTCCATTAATGAATGGTAATGATGATGCATATGCACAGCAAATGACCAATCGCGATGGGAAACGCTTATTGAATCCGATATATGATAATGGCAAATGGGCTAAAGCTGCCGCTGCTTGCAAGGACGTAATGGAATTGGGCGTCTACCGTTTATATACAGCTGATTTTCGGTCAACTCATTCTATCGCCTTCCCTGCAACAATCGCTCCTCCAATTCATTCGGAATATAGTTACAAAAATTTCCCCGAGGGTTGGCAGAACATTGACCCGTTCGAGTCCTATCGCTCGCTATTTAATGGACAGGTGACTGCCATGGACAATCCAGAGTTAATTTTTACTCGCGGAAAAAATATCACCGGTGAACGTATCAAAGATATGGTCATCCATCAATTGCCTACTGTGGCTAAAGGATGGAATACGCATGGTGCCACTATGAAACAGGTTGACGCTTACTACATGAACGATGGTACTGACTGCCCGGGTATGAATTCAGAATATGCAGGAACGGCGGCTTATCAAGGACGTACCGATAGCCGTGCTCGTGTCGCTGGTTATACAACAAATGATACAGAGCACAAACCGCTTCCGAACGGAGTATCTTTACAATATGCCGAACGAGAACCGCGTTTTTATGCTTCTATTGCTTACAACGGTATGTATTGGCATTTAGGAAATGAACCGGAAACTCAAAATCAAGACCAACAAGTGTTCTATTATCGCGGAGACGGAAACGGTTATGCGAATAGTATGTTCTGGCTACGCACTGGCATTGGAGTAGCTAAGTATGTGCATCCTGATGACACCTATTACAATAGTGATGCTGCAAAGGTAAAAGACAAAGATGAACCGGCCATTCGTTATGCTGATATCTTACTGATGTATGCAGAAGCCCTGAATGAATTGACTAATACTTATGAGGTACCCTCCTGGGATGGTTCTACTACTTATACAATCAGCCGTAATATAGAAGAAATGCGTAAAGGCATCAAACCAATACGTATGCGTGCCGGTGTACCTGATTATGATACGGACACATATAGTAATCCGGTAAAGTTTCGTATTAAACTAAAACGTGAACGTCAGATTGAACTTTTTGCTGAAGGAAAACGCTACTTCGACCTTCGTCGTTGGAAAGATGCGGAAGCAGAAGAAGCGATGCCTGTTTATGGTTGCTATACATTTATGAGCAATACTAATAGAGACCTATTCCATACGCCAGTTCCAGTGTCTAATCTTTCTGCTACCTTCTCACCGAAGATGTATTTTTGGCCCATTAAACACAGTGAGCTGAAACGTAATAAACTTCTGACCCAAAATCCAGGATGGACTTATAATGACTAATCTTAAAAAAGCAAGAACATGAAACTGAAAAATATTTTATTATATCTATTACCTATAGCCGGCTTATGTAGTTCGTGCAACGATGAATGGGAAAATGAACAATTTACACATTATATCTCATTTAAAGCTCCTATTAACAGTGAGGGTGTATCCCGAATCAATGTACGTTATAGATCCGGTGATGAGAAAACGACCTTTCAATTGCCAATTATTGTCAGTGGATCTACCACCAACGATCGTAACATTACGGTGCATGTTGGTTTGGACACTGATACTCTGGCAGTACTGAACCAAGAACGTTTCAATAATCGTACCGATTTATACTATCAAGTATTACCGGAGAAATTCTATTCTCGTCCAGAAACGGCAGAGATTAATGCCGGACAAGACGTAGCATTAATGCCTATTGACTTTTCAATGGAGGGTATCGACCTATCAGACAAATGGGTATTACCATTAACTATCGAAGAATCCCCCAACGGAAGCTATACACCGAACTATCGGAAACACTATCGAAAGGCATTGCTTCGTGTAATGCCGTTCAACGATTATTCAGGAAACTATAGTGCGGTAAACTATAAGACGTATCTGAAGGGTGCGGAAACGGATGCACCATATGTGAAGAATTATGTCATGATGTACGTTGTGGATGATGAAGCGTTGTTCTTCTATGCTGGATTATTTGATGAAACCCGTCAAGATAGAAAAGGATATCGTATCAAAGCGAAGTTCAATGATAACGGTATGGTAACGCTTTCTCCGGTAGACCCGGCTAATAAAATGGAATTTGCACTCGGTAAAGATGACTATAATAATGAAATTACTGCTTCTTATAGCGTTACGGAGTCGATGGATGCTATCCGTCCTTATTTGATGCACCGAACCATTATTATCAACAATATCAACTATACGTTCAAAGACTATACAACGATTCCTGGTGTAGCAACGGAGTTTCACGTGATGGGTTCACTGACATTAGAACGTCAAATCAATACTCAAATTCCAGATGAAGACCAAGCTATTGAATGGGAAGAGGGAGAGTAAAGGGTAATTGAATAAATGAATTATAAATAAGAATTGCAAGGGATGAGGGTATTTTTATATATCCTCATCCTTTCAGTTGTTTGCTACTAATTAAGATGAATAAATATACACTATCACTTTTAATATCCGTATTCTTATATATCGGTTGTGGAAAAACAAATGATGGAGAGATAAGTACTTCAGAAGGCAATGATAATACTTCGCAAATAATGATTGCTCCGGTAACGAATCTGAAAGCGGTAATTACTCAAAATCCCAATGAACTTTATTTGACTTGGAAGAACCCAAGTACTGTGAGCAATATGGCAGGAGTGGAAATCTATTATAAAGCGGAAAATTCTGGTGATGAGGAAAAAGTAAGTACAATTCAGAAAGGAGAAGGGTATGTGCTCCGATTAACATCTACTGAACAATATTCCATTTCTGTTGTCGTGGTAGATAATTATGGACGGAAATCTGAAAGAGCTACTATTACTGCTACTCCATCAGATAGAGGAGTACCCTTGGCGGATAGTTGTACTTATGTGCTTATTGAGCAATTTATGGATAAAACGAAAGGAACTTTTTGGGTATCCCCGAAAAATATCTCTGGAAATTCTGCTAATATTTATATTTACTGGCAACAGGCTCATGCAATTGATGTGATATTGTATTCTTATGAACGCATTAAAGATAGTAATCCCATATTGGCTGCTACATACAAAGAGTATTTTGAAAGATGGTTTCAGAATCATGGAAATAACTATCATCACGATAGTAACGATCCCACAGGTTTCTCCAATCCATATACTGATGATATGTGTTGGATTGGTCTGACTTTATTACGAATGTCAGAAGTGTTAGACGATAATAAATTTGCCGATACAGCCAAGAGGTTGTATGACACTTACATTATTACACGAAAATGGACAGATGATAAAGGGACTGGACTTCCTTGGAATAATGAAAATAATTCTAATGGTCGAAACCGAAATATATGTACCAATGCTCCCGGTGCTTTGATGGCTGCCAAATTGTATAAAAAATACAATGAAGATAAGTATTTATCAGATGCTAAAATACTCCATAAATTTGCCTACGATAATAATTACTTAACATTGGGAGATGGTAGAATAGAAGAACCCCCTTTAACCTATACGCAAGGTACGTATGGAGAAGCAAGTAGGCAATTGTATCATATTACGAATGAAAAATATTATCTGACATGTGCAGAAAAAGTAATTAGCTATGTCCTGACCAATAATAGGTGCTTGGACAATGGCATTTTGCGTAGTGAAGGTACGTCTATGGACCAAAGTATCTTTAAAGCTGTTTTGATTCCTTATGCAGTTAATTTGGCATTGGATGAAGATGTCGATAGTGCAATAAGACAGAATCTGATTCTCTACCTGCGAAAGAATGCGGAAAACCTGAGTGCCAATTTGGTTCGTGGTGCCTATCCGGAAATGTACTGTAACTACTATTGGGGATCCATATTTACTGGAAATATTGCTTCTATGGGCGCACAAGCAAGTGGAGCTTCTCTTTTGGAAGGCGTTCTCCGATTGAATACAGCACTAGGAAATAATTAGTCATATGCATTACTGTTCAAAATGAAGCAATGCAACCTAATTATTCGTGCGAATGAGTTGTTGAATGCTGGTTCTTGTTTTTAAGAAATTCTTTGATGCTAAAATAGCTTTGATACGCTCCGCAGAGCAAATAGAAAGTATATTATTGAATATAAGATAAATAATAAGCAGCTTGCCATTGTTTAAATCCAGCTCAATGACAGGCTGCTTAAATTATAATTACTACCCGTTGGCGGAATTAAAAAGATAATATATTGATGTTTAAAAAGTTGTG
>OGYT01001294.1_pt1 | contig 16919 bp, 23 predicted proteins | sample 1576631 | NCBI WGS metagenome assembly OGYT01 (sample SAMEA3541588, study PRJEB24748) | human gut metagenome | biome: human gut; feature: human-associated habitat; material: faeces | place: China | collected 2012
AAAGCGAGACGACCAATACGGCCGAAACCATTAATAGCAACTTTAACTGCCATTTAAAAATACCCCCTAAAAAGTAAAAAAAAGTTTTTCCAGCATAACTGGAATAATATTTAACTAAAATTTGTACATATGCAAATTTTAGCTGATAACATAGAAAAAAACTTAACTAGCATATAAATCAAATAAATTATGTAACTTCTTATCAGACATATACTTACAAGTTTTCTACTAGAATTATAATACAATAAATAACATCAAATTGTCAATAATTTCAACCATTTTTTTATGGTATATTTATGAAGCCATACATAAAATAAATTTATCTTCCAGTCTGCTTTTTCTCTTTAGTATATTCTATTCTCCATTAAATAAAAAAAACCTGCTTCATATTAAAAAAAATATAATATAAAGCAGATTTTTTACCAAACTTTTACACAATCGGCTTATAAACCGAATTTCTTCGCTGTCTGAACGACGATTGCACATTCGCAGCGTTTCTTTTGAAGTTCACAGCCAAGTTCATACGGTTCATGAATATTGCCGTGGAATAAATCAGCATTGGCATGACAGCCGCCGCTGCAGAAGAATTTTGCCCAACAGTTACGGCATTTTTCCTTGCTGAGAACGTGCGTACTCCTGAATTCTTTTGGCAGTTCGGTATTTTTTACACCTTCAAACACATTGCCGAGCATATAGTTTTCTCTGCCGGCGAACTGATGACAAGGATATAAATTGCCGTCAGCAGCTACAGCGAAATATTCATGACCGGCACCGCAACCGCTGAGACGTTTTGCCACGCACGGACCGTGTTCAAGGTCGATATTGAAATGGAAGAAGAAGAAACCCTTACCTTCTTTTTGACGTTTCAGATAAATTTCCGTAAGCTTATCGTATTCAGCAAAAATCGTCGGTAAGTCTTTTTCAGTAAAACCGTATGGAGAATCTTTAAGCACTACCGGTTCTACGGATAAAATATCAAAGCCTTCATCCGCCATATTCAGTACATCTTTGGAAAAATCCATATTGCGATTAGTGAACGTACCGCGCAGATAGTAGTTTTCTCCGTTGCGGGAAGCTACCAGTTTTTTGAAATTCTTGACTACTTTATCATATGTGCCGTTGCCACCGACATCAGGACGCATGTAGTCATGAACTTCTTTACGTCCGTCAAGACTGAGTACCATACTGATATTATTGTCATTAAGCCATTTTATATTATCATCATTCAAAAGAACACCGTTTGTCGTAAGTGTCAGTTTAAAAATTTTTCCAGTTTCTTTTTCTTTTTGGCGAACATATTCCGTAACATATTTAACAACCGGCATATTAACAAGCGGTTCACCGCCGAAAAAGTCGATTTCACAATGCTTGCGCTTGCCACTGTGAGCAATAATATAGTCAACAGCTGCTTTGCCGACTTCTTTCGTCATAAGGCGACGGTCATGACCCATATCGCCTGTTCCGGCAAAACAGTAACGGCAGCGCAGATTACAGTCCTCTGCAACGAGAAGACACATGGATTTAACAAGACCTGTTTCACCGAAATACGGCGGTATATCAATATCCGGTGCAAAAAGTTCACCGCGTTTCATCAGTTCATGCAGTTCCGCCAGAATTTCCTGCAAATCCGCCTTATCATACGTACCGGAAAGTTTTTCCAGAACTTCCTCATCATTAGTACCGTCAAAATAATCCATCACGTCATAAACGGTTTTATCAATTAAATGCACAGTAGAACTGTTTACATCCAATAAAATATACATACCGTTCTGATAAAATTTGTGTATCTTATTACTCATAGCCATTACTTAAAAATTACACCTCTAAAAATAATTTTCATTTATAACAAATTACATTTTATAATTCTATTTATCAAGCTGTCATTCATTTTTCTTTGCATCAAAGAAAAATGAACATATACCTCTTTTACAGTAAGAAAGGGACTGTATAAACAGTCCCTCTGTTTTAATATTAGTGTTTTTCGCAAACCTGATTGCCCACTGTGCAGGAAGTTTTGCAAGCGGATTGGCAGGAAGCCTGGCATTCGCCGCAGCCGCCGGTTTTAACACTAGCTTGTAAATAAGGTTTGTTTACAGTTTTAATATGTTTCATCTATATCGCTCCTTTTCTTTTTAATACATAATATTTTATATGCTTTTATCAAATTAAGCAAGTTTTTTACTATTTTTCCGGAACCAGTATTATCTGAACCGGCAGATTGGAAGCTCCCGGCGGCGTGTATTCAAAATAAACATCATCACTATTATTGTATGTTCCCAAGTACGAATAATAATTTAAATTTTTATCATGACCAAAAAACGGTATATTTTCCGGTGTACTGATTAATTTTTTTTCGCCGTCTTTACCTACACGTACCGTCATGGCTCCGGCATAAACACCGCCCATCGGCTTTAAGTAGTAACTTGTTTTTCCTTCTCCTTCAATATTGAGATGAATATTATAGTTGATACCGTAATTACCGAAATTATGCGTGCGCAGACGGTCAGTCTTGTCTATACCGTACTTATATAAATCAGTTTCATTATCGCCGATATAAAAATATGCTTTTTCTTTCCGTTTTGAATTGTACGGTAGCATATTAGTCAGATAACGGTCTGCTTTCCTGAATGTACCGCGCAGCAGCTGCTTATCCTTAGACAGTACCGGTACATATCTGGCATAATCGTACAAATCAGCATTTGACGGAGCAAGTACGACAGTCACCTTTAAATTCTCCTGTGCATTGAAATCGAATATACCGTATACCAAATCACCGCTCGGTATAATTCTCTGTCCGTCTTCCGGACGCAAAAGGGCTCTGCCGTATGGACGCAGAGTAATTTCCCGCGTTTTCTGCTCGCTGAAATAACGCTGCATGGTAACTTTTCCTACATATAAATAATCGGCACTCGGCCCAGCAACTGCTTCTCTCGTTACAGTAATCTTATTCGGTTTATTTGACATATTGCGGATAACGACAGCTATCTTTTTGTTGTCCTCTGTACCGTTCACATGATAATACAAAAGACGTGTATTTCCTTTGACCGTATCTTCGTATAAAACTCCGTCATCCGACACTGTTTCCGGCGAATCAGAAAATAATAGTGTCGTATCTTTATCTTCCGATTTCATGAATAAAAGTTTATTCGCTTCATAATCTTTTACTCTATCATCATTTTTATCCAATATAATCGTTGCAGGTTTTGTTTCTTCCTGTTCTTTATTATTTTCCGCTTGCACGGTATTCGTCAATAAAGTAGTTGTTAAAATAGTAAATGCTATCAGATTGAATACTTTTTTTAAACTCATCATTCTTCCTCAATTATTTATATATTGATATCTGTTATGTTAAACATGATAAAACGATTTGCCAGTATGATAGATATGTTAATATATATGCTGATTAATCCCCAGCCTATAAAGTACTTTCGTTTTCAATATGCGCCATTTAAAACCCAAACTGCCGAAACGGTAATTTGATACATTCGTTCTCTGCAGTAAATAATTATCCGTGTTCGGTTCGTTATAACCGGCATCACCCGTTACAGCCGCTAGATAATTGTTGTTCTTGAGACACTGTATGCTTTCATCCGTATAAACACCGTTGGGATATGAAAAGAAATAAATTGTTTTCATGCCATTCCATTCCATCAACAGTTTGGATAATTTGATTTCATCATCCAATTTATCGACAGGAACTTCATCAAGCGGTATATGATTAGCCGTATGACTGCCGATTTCAATACCGCGATTTTGCATTTCCTTTAACTGCTGCCAGCTGACATATCCTTCCCTGCCGATATAATTCGTTGCCATGAACATTGTGGCTTTCATATTCATCGCTTCCACCATCGGCATCATATTATAGTAATTATCCGCATACCCGTCGTCAAAAGACAGAATTATCGGATTGGGCGGCAGTTCTTCACCGTATTTTTGAGCACGGATATAATCCATGAATGATATCGTATTATAACCGTTTTCCTTAAAATAATTTAACTGTTCTTGAAATTGCTGTCTTGATAACGTATAGTCATCCGTATTGACAGTCTTGTCGTTTACCCGGTGGTATTCAAAAATCAGTACGCCCTGCGGCGGATATATATATACGGATGCTACTATACCTGCCATAAACAGAATAAATACAGCTGCTGCCGCTATTATCCATTTCTTTATGCTCATTATTCGGTCGCATCACCTTTCTTTAATTGTTCTGCCAAAACTTCTAATTTGCGTATACGGTGATTTATGGCTGAACGGCTGCAGTTCAAAAGTTCCGCCAGTTCGGCAAGCGAAGCTTCCGGATTGTTCATTCTGATTTCAGCCGTCTGTTTCACCGTTTTCGGCAAATCATCATATTTATCGTATTTTTTTATGATTTTTATATTGTCAATTTGCCTTACGGCAGCATTAATCATTCGCTGAAGATTAGCTGTCTCGCAATTAATCAGACGATTTACCTGATTTCTGATTTCTTTCAGATTACGTGCTGATTCAAACTCTTGCAGTAAATCATCTTCAACGCCGATTAAGCCCAAAAGCTCTAAAATAGCTTCGCTTTCCTTCAAATATATTATATAGACTTTTTTTCTGTCCGTAATACCGGCGGGCAAATACAATTCATGGCACAAACTTAAAATCAATCGGGCAAAATTATAATTGCCCGTAACAAATTCCAGATGATACTGACCTTCCGGACGGTTCACCGAACCGCCGCCCAGAAAAGCGCCTCGCAGATACGCTATCTTACAGCAGTCTTTTTGCAGAAAATTGCGGTCCGTACCGGCGTCCAGCAGATTTTTCGCCGACAGAAAACCGAGCTGTTTCAAAATACTGTTCGTTTCCGGTGAAGGAATAGCCCTCACCGAATAGCTGTTATGCTTACGCAGACGGCGTGAACGCCTCACCGTAACCTCTGTATGGATTTTCGGTACGCTTGCTTTAAACAAGGACAGAATTTTTCGTGCCACAGCCGCATTTTCCGTAACAAAATTAATGCCGAAATCATGCTTGCTGTTAAAGGAAATCGTAGCTCCCATACGCAACAGTGCCGCAAGTTCCGCCATTTTACAGCATATCTTCTCTCCTAGAACATGCACCAGTTCATTTTTCACCTGACTGGCAAACGATGACATTTTAGCACCATCCTCTAAAAATAAATTAAACTTGCCATGCTGGCCAAACCTTTAAACAGTATAATGCAGGCTGAATATTTCCACTAACACAGCAGATATTTTAATTATCGCGCTGCAATGTATGATAAATTTCCATAACCTGATGCGCTAGTTTCAAAGAATCATGATGTATCATTTGAGAATCATCTATAATATCTGCTTTAAAACATTTAACGCCCAAATCCTCAATGGCATTTTCATCAACAAGTACAGGATACTGCCCTTCACGCGCATAATACTCCTGCATTTCCTGCGAAATCGGTTTATTGTTCACCAGTACATAATCCACAATGCCGTTTCCGCCGTGTTCAATCAAAGCGCGCACGTGCATTGATGCCGTATAGTCATCCGTTTCCCCCGGCTGCGTCATCACATTGCAGATATAAATCTTTATGGCACTGCTCTCTCTTATCTCCTTGGCTATGTCTTCAACCAGTAAATTCGGAATAACGCTCGTATAAAGACTGCCCGGACCGAGTACAATAACTTCCGCTTCGCGAATTGCTTTCAATGTGGACGGTACTGCTTCCACCTGACGCGGAAAAATATGCACCCGTTTTATGCGCTTGTGCACGAGCGGAATTTGCGACTCGCCGTCAACAACACTTCCGTCATCCATCGTAGCACTGAGACATACTTTTGCTGTCGTCGCCGGAAAAACTCTGCCTTTTACGGCAAGAACACGGCTCGACTCTTTCAGTGCCTGCTCAATATCACCGGTAACTTCCGTCATCGCCGTAATGAACAGGTTGCCGAAACTGTGTCCTGCCAAATCACTATTACCTGTGAAACGATATTGAAACAGTTTTTCCATCATCGGCTCCGTATCAGCAAGCGCTACCAGACAATTACGCAAATCTCCCGGCGGAATGACATTGAACTCTTCACGCAATCTGCCGGAAGAACCGCCATCATCCGCTACCGTTACAACGGCTGTAACATTGCGCGTTACCTCCTTCATACCGCGCAGCAGAACAGAAAGACCTGTACCGCCGCCGACGACAGTAATATTAGGACCTTTATCCAGACGGCGATGCTCATAAATCATATCTACCAGACGGCCTGATTTATCCGGAACGAGTACAGTAATCAGTGAACGGATTATCATGCGTGTTGCTAGCAGCATAATCATCACGCCGCAAACAATGACGATACTGCCGACAATAGCCGTCACCGTATAATCATATGTTCCTGTCCATGTATACGCCATATAAAATAAAAGCTCTTCAAAACTGTCAAGATATTTATAATTAAAAACTACCGCCAGCCCCATGCCTGTCAAAATTACGCCGACAGCAAACAAAAACAGCCAGCGTTTGAACTTCATTCCTGGATAAAGCCATTTCAATAAATGCATTTATTATCTATCCTTTCATTCATCAATAACGTCTTCATCCGCTAGATGTTCTTCTACTTTATTTTTCATCAAATCACGATGCTCGATATTCACCAGGTAATTTTTATCCTTCAGCAATTTATAAATATGATGCGCTATATAAACCGAACGGTGCATGCCGCCCGTACAGCCGATGGCAATTACCAGCTGACTTTTTCCTTCATTTATATACTGCGGCACAAGGAAAGAAATAAAATCATCCAGTTTTTCCTTAAACTGCGTCGTAACATCAAACTTACTGATATATTGAGATACCTCTGCAACATTGCCGCTCTTATAACGCAGTTTCTCATCATAAAACGGATTAGGCAGAAATCTTACGTCTAAAATCAAATCAGCCTCGAGCGGTACGCCGAATTTAAAACCGAAAGACAAAACATTTATATTCATTTTGCCGCTGTCGCCCGTTTTGAACAGCTTGGAAATGCGCTCCTTCAATTCACCCGTTTTTAAACAACTTGTATCAATAATATGCGTTGCTCTCTGTTTTATCTTGGCAAGAGCCTTACGCTCCTGCTCTATAGCATCGCTGACCAGCGCATTCGGGTCCATAGGATGACGACGGCGCGTTTCTTTATACCGTCTGATAATGACTGCATCGGATGCATCCATAAATAATAATTGGTACGGTACCTTCTGTTCATCTATTTCATCAAGCACCTGCATAAATGTATTGAAAAAATTCTTGCTGCGCGCGTCAACCACCAGTACGAATTTTTGCATATGGTCGGAGGAATGACTGCATAATTCCACAAATTTCGGGATAAGCAATGGAGGAAGATTATCCACGCAGAAATAATCCAAATCCTCCAAACTGCGACATGCCAGTGTTTTGCCTGCACCGGACATGCCTGTAACTATTACCAGTTTAAAATCCTTCATATAATAAACACCTCTAATCTGTAAAAATTTAAATATATATCATTTATTATACCCTGAATGTCAAATTTCCCTTTTGAGCACATATTTGTAAATTGCTTCAGCCACGCCGTCATGGTCACAATCAGCAACTATAACATCACCGCATTTTTTTACATCGTCTTTGGCACTGCCCATAACGGCACTGAAACCGGCTTCTTTAAGCATAGGCACGTCATTGTTCGCATCACCGATTGCCATAACCTCATTCATGGAAAATCCCAGCTTTTCCGACAGACGTCTTAGCCCGCTTGCCTTATTCACATCCGGTGCCATTATTTCCACATATGTCGGCTGCGATTTAGCGGCATGAGCACGACCCGCAAAATCTTTGTTGAATAAATCTACTACAGCATCACTTTCTTCATTTCCACCGGTGATAATCAGGATTTTCGGTATTCCTGCCGTAAGCTGCTCAATATTTTTACCCACACAAATTCCTTTTACGCCGATGGAGTTTTCGTAAGCAACAGATTTTTCATTGTACACTTCAAAATACAGTTTATCATCCTGATAACTTTGAAAATAATAATTATGCTTATGACAATACTCATAAATCTCACTGACGAGTTCCGGCTGCAGAAAACCTTCATAATAAACTTTACCCGATACGGATTTTATAAGTGCCCCATTATACGTTATAATCGGCACGTCCATTTCCAGCTGCTGAGCATAGCGGCGCGAAGCATCATACATTCTGCCCGTAGCGATTGTTGGAATTATTCCCGCCTGTGCCATCTCACAAAAAGCCTGCTTTGTATATTCCGTAATCTGTTTTTTCCCATTCAAAAGCGTACCGTCCAAATCGGTCGCAAAGAGTTTTATTGCCATAAAAATCACTCTCTTTTTATAAAATTGTTGATTATTAAATTATACCAAAGCTATCCAATATATAAAAGGCAATTACTGTAAAATAAACATTTTTATTTTTTCCACAATGACTTATAATATTAGAAGTAAATTTAATTAATCAAGGTGATGACATGAGATATTTTGACAGTGATTATTTAGAGGGAGCTCATCCCGCTATTTTGGAAAAACTCGCAACGACCAACTTTGAACAGACGCCCGGTTACGGCAGTGACAAATATTGTGAAAGTGCGCGTGCCAAAATAAAAGCAGCCTGCAACTGTCCGAATGCCGAAGTCTATTTTATTTCCGGAGGCACTCAGACGAACGCTACTGTAATCGATACATTGCTTGCCAGCTATCAAGGCGTTATTGCTGCGCAGACAGGGCACATAGCCGCACATGAAGCAGGCGCAGTAGAGTTTTGCGGTCATAAAGTAATTACTCTGCCGGAGCACGGCGGCAAACTCAGAGCCAAGGACGTAGAAGACTATCTTGAAACATTTTACGCCGATGAAAGCTGGGAACATATGGTAATTCCCGGTGCAGTCTATATTTCCCATCCCACGGAATGGGGCACGCTCTATACAAAACAGGAACTGCAGAATTTAAGCAAAATCTGCCGTAAATATGATATTCCGCTGTTTCTCGACGGTGCCCGCCTCGGCTACGGACTGACTTCCGATGATACGGATATAACACTTAGTGATATCGCCCGGCTTTGTGACGTATTTTATATCGGCGGCACGAAAGTCGGTGCACTGCTTGGCGAAGCCGTTGTCATAACCCGACAAAATTTAATTCCGCATTTTTTCACCAGTATCAAACAGCACGGTGCATTACTTACAAAAGGTAGAGTTCTCGGTATTCAGTTTGATGTATTGTTTACGGAAGAATTATATTTGAAAATCGCCCGCAATGCTATTGATAAAGCCAATAAAATGAAAGAAATCTTTAAAGCAAAACAATACAGATTTTATTTAGAAACACCTACCAATCAGCAGTTTATCATCATGGAAAACAGAAAAATGCAAGAACTTCGCCAGAAAATCAGCTTCAGCTTCTGGGCAAAATACGATGACAATCATACTATAGTGCGTTTTGCCACCAGTTGGGCAACAACAGACGAAGCCATAAAAGAATTAGAAAGTATTTTATAATTGTTCATTTTTCTAATTGAAAAGATATTGCGCCAGACAATTTTTCTTTGTGCCGGCAAAAAAATGAACATTAAATATCAAGGAGGAGTTTATCAATGGACTTTACTCAAGTAATTCAAAACCGCTATTCCTGCAAAAAATTTTCAGACAGACAAGTAAGCGCTGAGCAATTAAAGGAAATTCTGGAAGCCGGTCGTGTTGCTCCGACAGCTAAAAATCTTCAAGAACAGCATATTTATGTTTTGCAAAGCAAAGAATTTCTTGCCAAAATCGACAAAGTAACTCCGTGCCGTTACGGCGCACCGACCGTACTTGTCGTTGCCTTCAACAAAGACAACGTATTCATTTATCCGGGTGAAAGCCGCGACTCCGGTATTGAAGATGCCTCCATTGTCGCTACGCATATGACGCTTGCTGCTTACAACGCTGGCGTTGACAGCTGCTGGATAAATTTCTTTGACCCTGATATTCTGAAAAAAGAACTGAACCTGCCGGAAAACGAAGAAATTCTCATGCTGCTTGATTTGGGTTTCGCCGCCGCTGGCACAAAACCTCTTCCGAACCATACCAGCCGCAAGAACCTTTCCGAAACAGTTACTTATTTATAATCAACAAAAAAGAAGCTATTTCAGTATTAATTATGAAATAGCTTCTTTTTTTGTCAAATTTTATTTTCCATTAATTTTTCTTTTGGTATCCGCTTATCAGAAATCAGTACGAACAATCCGAATATCGTAAACGAACCTACAACAGCTCCTAAAAACAGATAAGCGTCTCTAAAACCGACCGTATCGTAAAGATTGCCGACAATAGGAGATAAAATTGCCTGACCAATCTGGTTGGAAAGCTGATAGCCTACCAAATACAATACGGAAGATAATCTTGTATCGAAATTTTTTGCCAGATATTAAAAAATGGATACGAGCAAAATGGATAATTCCACTGCATGAAGCAACTTAATGATAGAAATACTTATCGGGTCGTTGACCATGCCGGAACCAATCATACGGAACGTCATAATCGTACTGGCAAGAATAAGACCGTGTTTAGCACCGATTTTATTTACAATAAACGGAGCAATACACATTCCTCCCGCTTCCAGGAAAATCTAAAAAGAGTTCAGGTAACCGAACGTTTCATTACCCTGTTCCACGGTAGGGAAAAGTGAAGCATAATAAATAGCGAACTGCTGGTCAAAAACACTGTACACACAAGCAGAACCGACTATATAAATCATAAACAGCCAAACATCTTTAATTTTAAATAAATGCTTAACATCTTTTAAACCGATACTTTCTTCCTTAATAAAATCAGCTTTGCTTTCATCAATTTTTACTGCAAGTAGAATTAAGAACATGAAAATTGCACCGGCAGAAGCCATCCAGAAAATCAGATTGCCATCATAATTAAAGGCACGACCGGCACAGAACACACCGACAGCTGCACCGAGCGACCCCCAGGCACGTGCGCGGCCAAATTCAAAATTATACATACGACCGGCTTTTTCAATAAACGATTCGATAACAGCGCAACCGGCAAAATAAGCCAGACTTAAAACAACAGAACTACAAACCACACCGACAAAAAATAAACTTTGTAAAAACGGACCATATACGAATACGAAAAACGGGCCGGTAAGTGCAACCAGTAACGTGATAAAATACAACAGGTACTTTTTCATACCGATTTTATCGGAGATATATCCGTAACACGGCTGGAAAAGCATTGTACATACAGCATTGCAGGCATAAATCGTACCGATTTGCGTGCCGGTCAGTTCCATTTTCTGACCGAACCAAATTGGCAGAAAGGCAAAAAATACTAGCCAGGAAAAAAAGAAAGAAAAAATAAATGCACTTAATTTCCAATAAGTCAAATTCTTCATGGTACAAACTCCTTACAATTCATAAAAATCAATGACAGCATTTACCAAACCGCTTGGCACAAAGACAATGCCTGTTGCTTTTTCTGTTGGATAAATACGACTGCTTAACACGCGCTGACCGCCGTTTACAAAAATTTCCACGGAAGAACGGTCACTGAAAATCTGTAGCGATAATTTATCGTCCATTGGGGCAATTTTTACCTGCCTTTGTCCTTTAATGCCGCTACCTGATTTATCTCTGTCCAAAACCAGCAGATTTTTCTTTTTATCATAAATGATATCCGTTTCTTCGTCTTTCGATACACGTAACTTTAACATAAAGCCGTCCGCGTTTGCTAAATCAAAAACTGTATTGAGCTCAAAACAGTCACCTGCAACACCGTCTAAAACAGCAGCCGTATCCATCACCGTTTCATGATGAATTTTATTTTTGCGAAGTAATGCAAGTTCCGGGGCAGGCTTACTGTAAATCGTATCGCCGTGCACTTTCAGGATACGCGGAATACTCATCATGCCGCACCATCCGTCCTTTTGCTCCGGCATTGTATTTTCCCACATGTCAAGCCATGCAATCATGATGCAGCGATTATTATGTTCATCCTGCATAATCTGCGGTGCATAAAAATCAAAACCGTAATCCAGCATATCAAAAGGTACCTGACAGTCAAATATTCCGGTTTCATAATCCATTTTACCCAGAAAAAATCCAGACTGATGAACATTCAGATATTTTTTCCCTTCCGGCTTCATACCTTGCGGCGAAACAATCAAAACCTCTTTATTGTCAACTTCAGCAAAATTAGGACATTCCCACATAAAGCCGAGATTTTCCGCTATTGTTGATTTTGCCATGACATTAACAAATTCCCAATCAATTAAATTTTGTGATTTATATAAAACTACTGCGCCGCTTTTCTCCGCCGTCTGCACACCGACAACCATATAATAAAAATCATTGTGCTTCCATACTTTCGGATCACGGAAATGCTCTGTACGGATACCGATATTTTCAGGCACTCTCTGCACTACAGGATTATTTTCCCATTTCGTAAAAATACTGCCATCTTCACTTACAGCCAGACATTGGCTCTCAATACGATCATCACCGCCGAGCGATTTATCCAAATCCACATGACCCGTATATATGGCATATAATTTGCCGTCTTTTTCAATGGCACTGCCAGAAAAACAACCGTTTTTATCATATTCATCGGTCGGCGCCAGAGCAACCGGTCTTGTCTGCCAGTGAGCCAAATCCCTGCTGGCTGCATGACCCCAATGCATCGGTCCCCACTGCGGAGAATATGGATGATACTGATAAAATAAGTGATATTCTCCCTTAAAATAACAAAAACCGTTCGGATCATTTATCCATCCTGCCGGAGCTGTAATATGATATTTCGGTTTCCAATAACTTTTCTCCGCTTGTTTTGCCGCCTCTTTCTGAAATTGTTCTGCTTTAATTAATGCTTCACCGTGTTTCATGAAAATCCCCTCTCTATATATCGAACCCGTTCGATATAAGTATAAAAAAATAATAAATAATTAAATTTATCATTATCGAACCCATTTGATATTTTATGATTAAATAATAGCACTCTTTATTTTTAAAATCAATACCTTTTTGACAATTTATTATATTAATTAATTTTAAAACAAATAATTTACAATAAAGCCTAGTTATTACTATGTTTTTTTACTATCAATCTTATCAGGATTTACATACATAAATTTAATTTGGGCACCTAGCACGGCACCTATGGCACCCAATAAAATAAAGCCGTACCCAATTACGAGTACGGCTTTTTAACGTATCAATGATGATATTTTTCAAAGTACTGCATACTTAAATGCTGTATGTCTTCCATAGAGAAATTTGCTTGCAGTAATTTCATTTTTGCTTCTGTCATTGACTTTTGTCGCTCCAACATTTCGCCAAGCAATATTTCAACTACTTCACTTCTTGTTTTCACTAAATCCATAATGGTTGCCTGAAATTCGCCTATAGCACAATCATTAGATTCGTACTGTCCGATAAGGTCTCTATGTTCCAAACTTAAATCATCAAAATTCATCATGCCACAGCACCACCTAATAAATTTTTAAATTGCACTATAGCACATTCATAATAACGGAACGATTCGACTTCTTTATTAGAGTGCTGCGCTTTATCATAGAACCATTTACCGAATTGCGGTGTTTTTAAATTGTATTTATTAGCTAGCATTCCGATTTTTTGTTTAGTCGTGTGTAACATCTGAGCAATTTCCGTCGCCGTGTATGTTTTTTGTTCTACTTGCGGCAGAGCAAAAACTTCTTTTCCAGCTAACGTGTTTCCAGCATAGCTTTCAGCAATTTGTTTATACTCTTTAATATTGGTACGGCTTGCCAATTCCAGCCACATTTTCGCTTTTCTTACTCTGGCATTTTCCAACATTGCTTCGGCTCGTTTTGCTTTTAAATCATCATTATTTTCCTGTTTCATACTGTAGCTGCCCGTTTTACGGATTGAAGGAAGAATTTCACCTGTTACCCAACGTTTAAACTTCTTTGCCGTCGGAAGTTTGGAAGAAAGAACCAAAGAATAAAGACCACTTTCGTTGATGATTGTTGTCTTAGATTTATAATTAGAACCATTCCCCTGAATCAGGGTAGTGGTTTTATCTTCTTCATCAACATGCGTAGAAATTGCATTTTCTGGTTTTGCATAACCTAAAGCAATGGCAACATCTTTACCAACAAACCAATATTCATCATCTTTCATGATAACTCTTAAATCACCAAAACTAGCATTATTAAATACCTGTAAATTATTCATAGTCTGCACCTCATATTAAGTTTTACTTTATAGAAGTATCATTCTATGATATAATATATTTCACAGAAGATTACTTCTATGCAATACACTCGCGTGAGCTTTGGTCGGTTCGCTAGCGGGTGTATTTTTATTTGTCTAAAAGTAAATTAATCCCTCGTCTAATTGCTTCACCTTTAGTTATTTCATGTTTTTTACAGTATTTAAGTAATTTTTGTTCTGTATTAATATCAAGACGAATACTAAATTTAATAGTTTTAGGATTATTTACTTTGGGTCTGCCAACTTTAGCTTGCCCCACTATTGCCTGACCGACAATAGCGTTTTCATCTAATGTTAGCATTTCATTCACCTCCTTATTTTTGTCCCACGTTTATAATAAAATATGTGGGACAAAAAGTCAAGAGGTTTTTATAATATTATTTAGAGAATTTCAGATAAAAAATGCCACTATCCTAAAAAAGAATAGTGGCTAATCTTATTTTTTCTCATCAATCATTTTTTCCAATTTTTCAAACAGCAGATTTTCTGCCCATTTTGCCGGAAACTGGATGCCTTGCTCCCATTTTTCCCATGTGCGTTTCGGGATTTCCAGCGTTTCACAGATTTTCGCCTGCGTCATGCCGAGTTTTTGACGGTATTCCTTATACCTGTTTATCTGTTTTTCTTCCATTTTAATACACCTCGTTTATACATATTGAATATGGTTAAAATAATATTAAGCGCGCAAAGTATAAATAAAGTATAAAATTTATACCCTGTATATAAAAAACTGCTTATTATTAAACATATGCTAATAAGAATATTAACGATGTAAAACCATTTACTTCTGACAATATTTTCTAAATTCATTTTTATTGCTCCTTTATTTATACCGTGTTATAATTGAAGCAGGAGGATTAACCTCCTGCCCGTCCCGTTTTATCGTTTATGCTTCCTACGGCGGTTACGATTGCGGGGCTTTTTTCTTTTTGTTGGTTGCTTCGGCTTTGCAAGTATTATCATTAATACGATTTGTACTATGCTGAGAAGCACATTTATCAACCATTTGATATCTTCTTTGTCCATCGGCATCACCTCCTTACAATTATATTATATACGATTTAAGGGTATTCATTAATATATTTTACAGAATTATTTTTATTTTCTCTCAATATTTTTAAATAAAAAATGAGCTGTATCACAAAAGATACAGCTCTAATATATAAATTTAAAGTTTAGAGATAGTTTTTTCAATGGCATCTAAAACTTTTCCGTCAGCATTATCTAAAATATCGAGATACGCATTATTACGGATTTTTACCCATTCGCTATCTGTTTCAGATATTTCTTTCTCCAGTTTTTCTCTCAATGCCTGTTTGCGTTCATCAAGTTTCGGTTTTACAAATAAGTTTAAAATTGCATTTAATAATTTTTTCATTACACCTATCTCCTAACATACTATATATAGTATAAAATCTTTTAGCCATAATACTTAAAATCAATATATAGTATTATATTAATTTTTCGTAATCGGTAATACCGCGGGAAATCGCAGCCGCAAAAGCATACTGCCTAAGTTGCAGTTTATAAGCGTCCTCTTCATTTGAAATAAACGCTGTTTCCACGAGCACCGCAGGCATGATTGTTTCTCTTAAAACACATAAATCGGGGCGTTCTTTTACACCACGGTCTACAGTGCCGAGCGAACTTACAATCTGCGACTGAATACATTTTGCCAGAAGCTCCGCCTTGCCACCTGTGGAATATACAAGCGTTTCTGTACCTTTAGCGGAAGTATTTGCGGCGGAATTGCAATGAATAGATACAAACACATCTGCCCCGGATGTATTAGCTGTGCCGCAGACATTCGGCTTGTTTTCCGTTTCTCCGTTGAGATTATCGCTCTGGATAATCTGACATGGATAGCCGATGCCTTCCATGATTTGTTTTACCTGCTGCCCGATAGCAAGTGCGATATCTACTTCCCTTAAACCATTGGCACATGCGCCGGGGTCAAGGTCCATATCGTGTCCAGGGTTAATAAAAACCTTTAACATTAAAATCTCTCCTTTTTTATTTTAATAAAAGCACATTTTGCAATATTGCATGCATACACATTACAAAAACGATTTATTTTGTAATATCTTTGCCAGAACTATTTACGCGAACAAGCCCACCAAGATAACCGAGAAGACCGGCACTTATCGTCGTGGACAGTTCATTGTTTCCGTAAAAAATAGCCGTTATGAGGGCTACGACAAGCCCGATAACGACCACTAGATTTACTATATCAAGTTTTTCAAACTGCATGGGCTATCCCTCTTTTCTCTGCGGGAGACGGATTGTTTTGTTGTACAGCCCACCGATTGCGCCGTTGCCGCCCAATGCTTTATAGGTATTATACATATCCGTTAAGTTTTCTAGTGCCCAGATAGGAAGCACGCCGTCTTTTTCCGCGCGATGACATATATTTATAATTTCTACACGCAAAAGTCCACGGATTGCGCTATCCCGATTAGTTTCCTTTTGTGTAAAGTTTTTATACAGCCTATAAGCAAATTTAAGAATACCGGCTTGAATAGCTAATGTTATAATTGTAAGCCATTCTCCGGAAAGAAAGTTCTCCATTTATTCACCTTCTTTGTTATGCTCCTATTAAGGAGTGATATTATGAAAAGATTAAAATTGGCACTAATACGGCGTTAATATTTTTCTGTAAAATTGCCGTATCCCGTTGTTT
>OGYT01001297.1_pt1 | contig 16891 bp, 17 predicted proteins | sample 1576631 | NCBI WGS metagenome assembly OGYT01 (sample SAMEA3541588, study PRJEB24748) | human gut metagenome | biome: human gut; feature: human-associated habitat; material: faeces | place: China | collected 2012
GGTGAGCCAATTATAGGAACTATATAGACCTACATAATTATAATCTAGTTCGTTTAGTCGATTGATGAAATTGCCAATCATATAAGCTACATTGATATTGTTTTTGAGCATAGATTTATCTTCTGCATCATACCAAATGCCAAGTGGTGGATTTTGTCCATTGAGATATGTTTTGATATGCTTATCTACCCAATTAGCTTCTGCTATAGCCTCATCAATTGTTGAAGCATGAGCATAATAATATATGCCATAGGGTAGATTATAAGTTACAGCATTATTTACATGTGAGATAAACATTTCATCTAGATAAGTGTACTCACCTATTTTGATGATAACACTTTGAATATTATTTGCTTTTAGTTTTTGCCAATTGAGTTTTTCTTGCCAAGCTGAGATATCTACTACTTGAAAATTTTGCATAAGTAATCACTCCTTTAATGATTTACTTGCAGTTTAAAGGAAGAAATTAAACCTTTTAAGCCAATTTTGGAAAATTTTTTGTTATTTTTATAAAAATTTACGACATGTCGAATACATTTTATTTTTATAAGAGTATAATATAGTTAATCTAAGAAAAAGCGAGATGATTATAATGCTACTTATAAAGGCAGTAGATTATAGGATTTTGGAATTATGTAAGGCTTATAATTTGAGCATAAATGGATTGGCAAATAAAGCAGGAATGCCACCTTCAACTGTGGCTAGCTTATTAAGTGAAAAAAGTCGTAATCCTACAGAAGATACTATTTTTAAAATTTGTATTGGTTTTGGTATGAGAATGGATAAATTTTACGCCTCGAATTTATTTGACATTAAAAATATAAGTTTAGAAAATACTTCGCAGAAAATATATAAAGTTTAAATTCATAACTGCACATATAGCGAAAGGCAAACTATTATGTAATTTTGGATAATAGTTTGTCTTTTTTTATTTGCTAAGAAAAAATTTTTTATTTAGGGGTTGATTTTTGCCATCTAAGTTGCAAGTAAATAAGTGTAAGGAGTTGATAAGATGAATAAAAAACGGCGGCAAAAGATGTTATCAATTAAAGCTATGATGTATTTTTAAATTTTAAAATTAAGGAGTGATTTTTAATGGCAGATACACGCAAATTAACAATGGTATTTACTTTAGATAATGGAGACGATTTTAAATATAATTTAGCAGACCCTAAAGATGAATTGACAAAGAGTGAAGTCGATGTAGTCATGCAGAAAATGATTGATACACAGGCTATTATCAAAGATAATCATAAAGCAACAGCGATTAAAGAAGCATATATCACAACTACTACACAAGATGTTTTAGCTTAAGTTTAATTTATAATTTTATAGTTTATTAGGAGGAATGTATTATGGCAGTTAAGAAAAATGCAGAATGTGAAATCATCATTAAAGTAGAAACAGGTACTACTTCTACAGGTAAAGCTAGTTATAACAGTCGTAGTTTCGGCTATATCAATCCTTCTTTATCAGAAGATGATATTTTAGATATCGGTCAAAAAATAGCGGGCTTACAAAAATATAATTTAGGTAGTGTAAATCGTCAGGACACAGCAGAAATCGCTGCGGAATAAGGAAAAAGGGGTGCGTGTCACCCCTTTTTCTTTTAAATTATTCTCTTGATGATAGAAAGAAGACGATTAGATGGAAAGACTATTAATAAAAGCTAAAGCTGGAGATAATTATGCTATACAGTTATTATTAAATAAGTATAAGAATTTATTAAATAGTGCTTCTAGACAACATCATTTAATATCTATTCAAGAAGAGGCATATGAAGAAGCCGTGATTAGTTTTTATCAGGCAATTAAAGATTTTAATGAGTCTTTAGGTGTGCCGTTTGCCGGTTATGCTAAAGTAAAAGTATATCAAGGTGTGCATACTTTATTTCGTAGATATTTGCGTATTTGGCAAAATGAAGTGTCATTATCTGCTCAAATGAATACAGATGATGAAATAAAAGAATTTGGGGATTTATTGGCAGTAGATGAGGATTTAGCTGATAGTATTTCTTCTAGATTAGATATAATAAAACTTATTCATCAATTGCCACCTAAACAATATAAAGTCTTTATTTTGGTAGTATTTAAAGGATTAAAATATAAACAAGTAGCAGAACTATTGCATATATCTGTACAAGCTGTAAGTAAAAATTATCGTAAAGCATTAGCTTTTATTAATAAATCTCTAGAGAAATAAAGAATTAAGGTGATAATATGGAATATATTTTTACGTATATAGCAAATTATGGTTTTCCTATGGTAGTAGCAAGTTTTTTGTTATTTCGCATGGATAAACATTTGGCTAATTTAGAAGAAGGTATAAGACATATGAATGAAACTTTAGCTAAACAGGTCAATCATTAATAAAAATATAAGTTTTCTTTATCATAAATATAATAAACTGCATTTTTAGAAGTTGTTTTATATTTGATTTTTAAAAATGCAGTTTTATTTTTTTACGATATTTTTCCGTGCTATAATATAGATGATTGATAATGAAGGAATATTATCATGGAAAATATTTATATTTGATGAATTATTTTGTTAATGAAGATGATAAAAATAATATTTATGTTGAAATTAAATTTGTAAATAAAGAGCTACCAAAAGGCATTATTATAGCTTTTGGTGATTTAATAAATATAAGGAGTGGTATATATGTCTGAAAAAATGTCAGATCAATTTGGTGGACTGGATATGGATTTACTAATTGGTGGACCATTAAAAGCAGCGTGTGATGCTCAAGTAATGTTAGCAAAATCTACAGTAGATTTTATTAATAGTGCATGTATAACAGAGATAACGCCAGATTCAAATGTGTCAGATAAAAAGGTAATAACTGCTAGAACAGTTAAACGACCTGTTAATAATGAAAATAATGACGATGGAACTTTTAAGATGGAAGAAAAATCTTCTGAAAGTAGTAAAAGGGATAATTTCTAGTCCTAAAGAAAATAATCGTTTAAGTGATAATTCAGCTAAATATCATGTGGAAGTTCATGTAAGTAAAGGAAATTTACATGGATAATTATATAGGATATTCAAATATTGTTCTAATTAGTAGAAAAGATGATTCAAAAGATAAATTAGATCAAGCAAATATAAATAGTAAATTAAAAAAGGTTTTCTTCATGATAGATCGAATAAATAATTTCATGAAGAAAATCTTTTTTTATGCTATAATAAATTTTGATTGTATAAAATTGTCATAATTTAAAGTATTTTATTTATTTGAATAGATTATAGGGAGTAGATTGTTATGAAACGTATTCGCAAAGCTGTTATACCTGCTGCTGGTTTTGGTACTCGTTTTTTACCAGCGACAAAAGCAACACCTAAAGAAATGTTACCAATAGTAGATAAGCCTACAATTCAGTACATAGTAGAAGAAGCTATCTCTAGCGGTATTGAAGATATTTTGATCATCAGTGGTCATGCTAAACGTGCAATTGAAGACCATTTTGATAGTGCGCCAATTTTAGAAGCTGAATTAAAAGCTAAAGGTAAAACTAAATTATTGGAAATGGTACAGGAAACATCAGAAATAAATGTGCATTACATTCGTCAAAAACATATGCGTGGTTTAGGTGATGCCATTTTATGTGCTAGAGCATTCATTGATAATGAACCATTTGCTGTATTATTAGGTGACGATATAGTTTATAATCCTGAAATGCCAGCTTTAAAACAATTGATGGATATGTACACACAAACAGGTGCTACTATTTTAGGTTGCCAGCAAGTACCAAAAGAAAAAGTTTCTTCTTATGGTATTGTAGCAGGCGTGCCAACTATCAATGAGCAATTGATGAAAGTCAATGATATGATTGAAAAACCAAGCATTGAAGAAGCTCCAAGTCAAATGGCAGTGCTTGGCAGATATATCATAACTCCAGATGTATTTGAAGTATTACAAAATACTAAACCCGGTAAAGGTGGAGAAATACAGTTAACAGATGCACTTAAAGTTATGGCAAAACGTGAAAATGTTTATGCTTATAATTTCACTGGCAAACGCTATGATGTAGGCGATAAATTAGGCTTTTTGAAAGCTACAGTAGAATTTGCTCTCCGTCGTGATGATTTATCTGGTGACTTTGCGGAATATCTCAAAACAATTGTAAAAGATTTATAATAATGATTATAATAAAAAAGGTGATACTTTTAGTATCACCTTTTATTTTATCTATATATTATATTTGTGATTAATTTTCTGGGATAGTTAGATTATCTTTAATTTGCGATACTTCGCTATTAATATCTAACATTATAGGAGCTTCAATAGCATAAATGCGATTTAAATTATTTACAATATCTTTATGCTCAATTTGATTGTAAGTTCCTTCATTGATGATTACAATGCTTTGACGAACAGTTTCATTTAATTTATAACTATAAACACGAGTTTTTTCCAAAATATTATAAACTAATGTATAATTATTTTGTGATAATTCACTTGGCGGTAAAGCATCTTGCAGTGAATTATTAAAAGCATTTGTTTCATCATATAATCTTTGCAATTGACTTAAAGCTTCAGTTGCAGATATAGATTGATTTTCATAATTAGAAATGATTTTGTGATAAACTGTAGCAAATCTATCTAACTGATTGATATCTTCTTTATAATCATTGTACCATGTTATAAAATAAGGTTGTTCGTTTAAAATAGCCAAACGTTGCTCAGTGGAAATAGAATTTGAAGAAGATGGTATCACTAAAGAACTATAGACAGCTACAAAACAAAGTAAAATAATGCCACAAGGAATAATAAATATTCTCTTTGTAGGGTATTTTCTATCAGCTAAATAACTAGCAATAATGATAACAATCATAACAGCAATAGCTAGTAAAATATTCATAAAAATTTTTTTCCTCCTTATAATAGTGTTTATTTTTCTTTTATTAAAAGAAAAATAAATCAAAAAGAAAATATTTTGAGATATTGATTTTATTTTTATTAGTAATATAAAGGTGATTATAAAATTTTATCTATGGTGTTGTTTGTTTCTTTACTATAAAAGAAATGAACATATGATATAGACGCTATTTAGATTTACTTTTCTTTCATGAGCAAGAAAAGTAACAAAAGAACTCTACCTCCCGATATCAATTTTACTTTGTCAATTATAAAATTATGTCTATAACGCTCTAAACTCGCGTTGCTCAAACAGTAGAGCTAAAACCATAGCCATAATTTTATTCTTGCCAATAGCCTACGGCTACCGTAAAATTCGCTAACGTGAGGGAGATTTGGTTATTATTTTTAGTTACAAATAATATGTTATTTCTTCCGCATTATAATATTTTGCAAAGCTAAAATTTTATCTGCGGTGGTTTTCTTTAGTTCGTTTCTTTGTCATCAAAGAAATGAACATATAATATAGACGCTATTTAGATTTATTTTTCTTTCATGAGCAAGAAAAGTAACAAAAGAACTCTACCTCCCAATATCAATTTTACTTTGTCAATTATAAAATTATGTCTATAACGCTCTAAACTCGCGTTGCTCAAACAGTAGAGCTAAAACCATAGCCATAATTTTATTCTTGCTAATAGCCTACGGCTACCGTAAAATTTGCTAACGTGAGGGACATTCGGTTGTTATTTTTATCTACAAATAATTTGTTATTTCTTCCGCATTATAAAATTTAGCGGTAATCGCATGATTATTGAAAAATATTATCATTGAATACGGTTTTTGCTTAACTGTTTGAGCGGAGCGAGTTTTAAGCATTGTATGAAATGATAATATTTTGCAAAGCTAAAATTTTATCTGCGGTGGCTTTCTTTGGTTCGTTTCTTTGCCATCAAAGAAATGAACATAATATATATTTTAGCATATTTTTTTAGAAGATATGAAAATTAATTTTAGTATAGAGGTGTATGGTTTGACTTCAAGAAAAATTATGTATTATTTACAGGCTTTTAAAATTTTAGCACTAGGATATTGGCGTTCTGAACAAAAATGGAAGGCTTATGGTATTTTAGCTGTTGTTTTAATTTTAAATTTAGCTAGTGTATTTTTGACGGTATTGGTAAATGATTGGTATAAAGAATTTTGGGATGTTTTGCAAGCCTATGAATTTGATAGTTTTTGGTATTTAGTGGGCAAATTTTCCTTGATTGCCACTATCTATATAGCGATTGGCGTTTATTCTGTGTATTTACAACAATTATTGCAGATAAAATGGCGTGAATGGCTCACTGATAAATATTTAGTTAGATGGATGGAAAATAGAGCTTATTATAAGTTGAAATTGATGGGAAAAGATATGGATAACCCAGATCAGCGTATTTCTGAGGATATTAATCAATTTGTAGCGTTGACTTTATCTTTGACGATTGGTCTTGTGCGTCAATTGATAACTTTGGTGGCGTTTACTGTAATTTTATGGAATTTATCAGGAATTATCACTGTGCCTATTGGCAGTTATGAATTTACTATCTATGGCTATATGGTTTGGTTATCTTTGGTATATTCTATTGTTGGTACGTATCTCACTCATAAGGTGGGTAAGGCACTTATCAATTTAAATTATGAACAGCAAAAATATGAAGCTGATTTCCGTTTTGCGATGATGCGTGTAAGAGAAAATACAGAGTCGATTGCTTTTTATCGTGGTGAAAAACCAGAATTAGAAAATTTCTTGACTAGATTTAAGATTGTAATTGGCAATTTCCGCGATATTATGACTCGTCAAAAAATCTTAAATGGCTTTACAGCTGGTTATGGTCAATTGGCGATTATCATTCCATTATTATTGGCTGCACCGCGTTGGTTTGCTAAAGAGGTACAAGTGGGCTGGATTATGCAAGTATCAAATGCTTTTGGACAGGTTCAAGGAGCAATGTCATATTTTGTAGATGCTTATACAACTATAGCACAGTGGTGCTCTGTAGTCCGCCGTTTAGATGGTTTTAATCGTCATGTTAGTGAAGCTTTAGATTTGAAATCTGATTTAATCATAGATAATGCTTCTAATATTAAAGTCGGTATAGAAAATGTAGATGTTTTCCTTCCTAATAAAAATAAAGATGTTTTAATCAAGGATTGTACAATTGATTTGATGAAATATCAATCTTTATTGATCATGGGTGCTTCTGGTGTGGGTAAATCAACTCTTTTAAGAACACTTGCAGGTCTTTGGCCTTATGCAAAAGGTAATGTTTATTTGCCAAAAGAAGAAGAATTTTTATTTTTACCACAAAGACCATATTTGCCACTTGGTAGCTTAAGACAGGCAATTTCTTATCCTGTAGTTGAAGAAGTAATCAGTGAAAAATATAGTGATGAAGAAATAAAAGAAATACTCATAGCTTGTAAGTTAGAAAATTTAGCAGATAAATTGGATATTGTTGATGATTGGAGCAGAATTTTATCTTTAGGTGAGCAACAAAGAATAGCTTTTGCGCGAATTTTATTATATAGACCAGAATTTGTATTTTTAGATGAAGCGACATCAGCTCTTGATGAAGATTTAGAAGGCAATTTATATGATATGTTGAAAATTCATTTGCCAAATACAAAAATTATCAGCATTGCTCATCGCAGTAGTTTAATAGCAAAACATCAGGCTATCTTGAGATTGAAAGAGAAAGGTTGTTGGGAAATCCATGAATAATCAAGAAATAGAAGTAAAAATGGAAATAAAAGATGAAGCCCAAATAGAAAATATACGTGGATTTTTGCAAGAAAATAAAGATCAATCATGGCAACGTATAGATATGAAGGCTATTTATTATGATACGGAAGATAATTTCTATCAAAAACATAAAATCGCTTATCGTGTACGCTGTGAAAATGATTGTATCGTAGCAACGTACAAATCGGGAAAAGTAAACAGTGATGGTCTGTTTGAACGCGTGGAAATTAATAAAAAAGTAACAAAGTTGACACCAGATATAAATGTATTTGCTGAAGATAAAGACATTTGGTCTTTGATTAAAACTACAAAGGATAAAAAATTTTTACCGATAGTAATAACAGATTTTGTGCGTGAGTGTATAGAGCTAACATGGCTGGACTCTAAGCTAGAAGTGGCTTTAGATCTTGGTTTTGTTCAAGGAAGAGAAAATAAAGCTCCTATTTGTGAAGTTGAAATTGAATTAAAACAAGGAAAAATTGAAGATTTATTATCTTTAAAAGATGAATTGATTAAAAAATTTGGTTTACAAATTTCCGCGATAAGCAAATATAAAAAAGGGTTGATTTTAGCAGGACAAATTTAATGTCCTGCTTTTTTTATTATTTTTTTAAAAAATTTTAAAAAAAAAGAAGGATTTACAAAATTTATATAGAATTGTAATATTGTCAAATGAAAATGTAACGAATTTTATTTATTTGAGAAGTTTTATAAATAGAAAGGAAGTGTAAATTTATTTAATCTAAATTTTATAAAATGTACGACAATTGTTAAGATTGTTAAGTTTTTATAAGTAATATGTTATGTTTGTGTAAATTTTAATAGTTTTTATAGATTAATTCCTGCATTTTTGTCTAAATTGACAAGATGTGTAGACTATGTTTATTTTTTTCAGGAGGTTTTATATTATGAGAAAAACAGAATGCTTAGCCATGATATTGGCTGGTGGTCAAGGGAGTAGATTAGGAGCTTTAACTAAAAATATAGCTAAACCAGCTGTGCCATTTGGTGGAAAATATCGTATCATCGACTTTCCATTGAGTAACTGTGCAAATTCCGGCATTGAAACAGTAGGTGTACTTACTCAATATCGTCCACTAGAATTGCATACATACTTAGGTACTGGTGAAGCATGGAATCTTGACCGCAAAAATGGTGGTGTATATATTTTACCTCCATATGCTAGAGAAAAAGGTGCAGATTGGTACAAAGGCACAGCAGATGCAATTTACCAAAATATTAATTTTATCAATAAAGCTAATCCAGACTATGTTTTAATCTTATCTGGTGACCATATTTATACAATGGATTATGCTAAAATGATTGAAGCACATAAAATGAATAAAGCAGAAGCTACAATTGGTGTAATTAAAGTTCCAATGAAAGAAGCTTCTCGTTTTGGTATTATGAGCACAGATAAAGAAGGTCGTATTACTAAATTTGCCGAAAAACCTGCTAAACCAGAAAGCAATTTAGCTTCTATGGGTATTTATATCTTTAGCTGGAATTTCTTACGTGAATACTTAGAAAATGATGCTAAAGATGAAACTTCTAGTCATGACTTTGGTAAAAATATTATTCCAAAAATGTTAGCTGACCAAGCTAGATTATATTCCTATGCATTTGAAGGTTATTGGAAAGATGTAGGAACAATCGATAGCCTTTGGGAAGCAAACATGGATTTATTAAAAGAAAAACAACCATTTGAAATGAATGGTAAATGGAAAATTTATTCCGTGGATATGGCTATGCCACCTCATTATGTAGGACCAAAAGCTAAAATTAAAAATTCTCTTGTAAGTGAAGGTTCTATGATTTGCGGTGAAGTAAAAAATTCTGTTATATTCCCAGGTGTACGCATTGCTAAAGGTGCAAAAGTAAGCAATTCTGTAATTATGCCATTTGCAAAAATCGAAGCAGATGCTGTTGTTGAAAAAGCTATTGTAGCTCAAAATAGCAAAATTGAAGCAACTGCTCAAGTAGGTAGTGACGATGGCACTATTGTAGTAATTCCTGAAGGTGAAACAGTACGACCAATGGTTGTTTCCGATGCAACTGAAAATGTAAATGTGGGATAAAATAAGAGAGGGATATAATTATGAAAAATGTTCTCGGAATAATGGATTTATATGAAGATGATAAACAAATAAGAACACTTACAACAAAAAGACCTGTTGCAACATTACCTTTTGCAGGTCGTTATCGTTTATTAGACTTTGCTTTATCTAGCATGGTTAACTCTGGTATTACAAAAATTGGTATGATGATGCCAGCAAAATCTCGTTCTATCTTAGACCATCTTCGTTCTGGTAAAGACTGGGATTTAGCACGTCGTCATGATGGTTTATTCTATTTACCAGCTATAAAAATGGATAAAGATAGCCGTAATGGTAACTTACAGTCTTTCTATAGACATATGAGCTTTATCAGACAGTCTGAACAAGAATATGTATTAATCTGCAACAGCCGTTTTGTTTATAATATAGACTTTACTACAGCTCTTCGTTTCCATCAGAATACTGGTGCTGATATCACTATGGTTTACCATATTGAAAATAAAGAACGTCCAGACAATGCAACTATTTTACAGACTGGTGAAAATGGTCTTGTTACAGAAATTGCTAACCGTCCAGCTGTTTATGAAAATTCCAAAGTATTCATGGGCATTTATTTAATGTCCCGTAAAAAATTCATGGAAATCATATCTACAGCATATGAACGTGGTGGCTATGATTTCTTGATTGATGGTATTTTACGTCATCAGGATAATTTAAATATCTATGGTTTCCAACATGAAGGTTATGTATCTGAAATCTGCTCTACAATTTCCTATTTTAAAACTAATATGGACTTGTTAGAACCAGAAATTTGGGAAGAATTATTCATGGGTTATAACCCAATCTATACAAGAGTTCGTGATGAAGCTCCTGTACAGTACAAAAAACAAGCAAAAGTTAATAATTCTCTAGTTGCAAATGGTTGCGTAATTGAAGGTTCTGTAGAAAACAGTATCTTATTCCGTGGTGTTAAAATCGGAAAAGGCGTTCAAGTTAAAAATAGCGTAATTATGCAGAATTGTGAATTACAAGATGATGCTCTAGTAGAAAATGTAATTTGTGATAAAAATGTAGTAGTATCCGATGGTAAATGGTTAAAAGGTGCTGAAAATTATCCATTGATCATTGAAAAAAATACAGTTATTTGATTAACAAAAGATAAGATATTAAAATAATATAGGTTAAAAAATATAGTAATTATCTCTAAAGTTGACTTTATGAGATAATTACTGTATTTATAAATATATATAATATAAATTATATAATATAAAATATTAATATATAGGTTTTGGTTTTTTTAGAAATATAGAGTTTTTATTTCAGGGTAGTGCGATTAAGGTAAAAACTTATAGGGGGAAGTAATAGTGAGTGTAGGAATAATCAATAAGCAAATTGAAGAGAGAGCTTCATTACAGAAAAATTTCTTAAAAACAGCAAATATGTTATTTGGTAAAGATTGGAATGAATTAACTAAAGAAGAATTATATCAGACTTTAGTTAGAACAGTTCGTCAGTACATCAGTGAAAACTGGATTATGACTAATAAATACTATGAAGAAAATCAATGCAAAGAAGTATATTATTTTTCCATTGAATTCTTATTAGGTCGTCTATTAAATACAAACTTGATCAATCTTGATATGAAAGAAATCTGTAAAGAAGCCTTGAAAGACTTGAATATTGATATTACAGAACTCTTTAAACAGGAACCAGATGCAGGTTTAGGTAATGGTGGTCTTGGCCGTCTTGCTGCTTGCTTTATTGATTCTTTGGCTTCCTTAGGCCTTCCAGGTCATGGTTGTACTATCCGTTATCAATATGGTCTGTTTGAACAAAAAATAATAGATAATCAACAAGTTGAAATTCCTGATAATTGGCTTAAAAATGGTTTCGCTTGGGAATATCGCAAAGCTGACAAAGAAGTTGATGTTCATTTTGGCGGTAATGCTTATATGGCTCAACAAGAAGATGGTTCTTTAAAATTAGTTCATGAAGGATATAATACAGTTGCAGCTGTTCCTTATGATGTGCCAATCGTAGGTTACCACAATAATGTAGTAAATACTCTTCGTCTTTGGAATGCTGAAGTTCCTCAAGATTTTGCTTCTTTATCAGGTACTAGAGAACAGTTACAAGAAAGATTGCGTCAATCTTATCGTGTACAAGCAATCACTTCTTGCTTGTATCCAGAAGATAGCTCCTATGAAGGTAAAATGCTTCGTTTGACTCAAGAATATTTCTTTGTATCTGCAGGCGTTCAAAGTATTGTTCGTCATTATAAACGCCGTAAAGGTGATTTAAAAGATTTTGCGAAAAAAATTGCTATTCATATCAATGATACTCATCCAGCAATGGCAATTTCTGAACTTATGCGCGTACTCATTGACCAAGAAGGTATGGATTGGGATACTGCTTGGGATATCACTAAAAATACAGTAGCTTATACTAACCATACAATTATGCCAGAAGCATTAGAAACTTGGCCAATTGATATGTTTAAAAATCTCGTACCACGTATTTACATGATCGTAGAAGAAATCAATGCACGCTTCTTAGAAGATGTTCGTAAACAATATCCAAATGATGAAGACCGTGTACGCAGAGTATCTATCATTCAAGATGGCGTAGTTCATATGGCTCGTCTTTCTGTTGTAGGTAGCCATAGCGTAAATGGTGTTGCTAAAATTCATAGCGATATTTTAAAAGCACATACTATGCGTGACTTTGATGAAATTTACCCAGGTAAATTCAATAATAAAACTAATGGTATTACACATCGTCGTTGGCTCATTGCTGCAAATCCACAGCTTTCTAGCTTAATAGATGAAGCTATTTCTGATAAATGGCGTAAAGACCCATCTCGTCTTATCGATTTATTAGATTATAAAGATGATACAGCATTCCTTGATAAATTAGCAGAAGTTAAAAAAGAACATAAAATTTATTTAGCTGGTCATATTAAACGTCGTAGTGGATTTACTATTGACCCTAATTCTTTATATGACATTCAAGTTAAACGTATTCATTCTTACAAACGTCAAATTATGAATATTTTACATGTAATGCATATCTATAATTTGATTAAAGCAAATCCATCTATTAAATCTGAAATGTTACCTCGTACTTATATGTTCGCAGGTAAAGCAGCTCCTGGTTACCATATCGCTAAAGAAACAATTCGCTTAATTAACAATGTAGCTAATATTGTTAATAACGATAAAGATGTAAACGATTGTTTACATGTAGTATTCTTAGAAAACTATGGTGTTACTTTAGCAGAAAAATTATTCCCAGCAGCTGATGTTAGTGAACAGATTTCTCTTGCAGGTAAAGAAGCTTCCGGTACATCTAACATGAAATTCATGATGAACGGTGCTATCACACTTGGTACTTTAGACGGTGCTAACGTGGAAATCTGCGATGCAGTTGGAGAAGATAATTGCGTTATCTTTGGTTTAAAAGAACATGAAGTAATGGAATACTATAAAAATGGATTATATTCCGCATGGACTGAATATAATACAAATCCAGCAATTCACAATGTAATTGATGAATTATTGACTGGTCCATTCGTAGGTAATGGTGATTTCCATGACTTACACAACTATTTATTCAATAGTAATGATGAATATTTTGTATTCAAAGACTTCAATTCTTATATTGATGCTCATGTAAAAATTAGAGGTAAATATCTCGACCGCTATGGTTGGTTAAAATCCAGCTTAATCAATATTGCACATTCTGGTATCTTCTCTAGTGATAGAACTATCAGCGAATATGCAAAAGATATCTGGAATGTAGAACCTATTAATTTATTAAAATAAATGACTCCAAAGGAGAACTAAAAATATGGAAGTATCCGCATTAAAAGATTTTGATTTGTATTTGTATCATCAAGGTACAAATTTCTATGCGTATCAAATGTTAGGAGCTCATTTTGTAGTAGAAGACGGAGTAGAAGGCGTACGCTTTGCTGTTTGGGCACCTCATGCTAAAGCCATAAGTGTAGTAGGAGATTTTAATAATTGGGATTACAATGAAAACCCAATGCAGAGAATTTCTGATGGTGAAATTTGGGTGACTTTTATTCCTAATTTACAGCAAGGTGAAATTTATAAATATTCTATAGAGCCATTCAATGGTGGAGAACGTTTCTTAAAAGCAGACCCTTATGCTTTTTATGCTGAAAAGAAACCAAAAACAGCTTCTCGCGTTTATGATTTACGCGGTTATGAATGGCATGATGAAAAATGGCAGAAAAAACAGCAACAAGAAGCTTCTTATGATAAACCTATGCTCATCTATGAAGTGCATTTAGGCTCTTGGCGTCGTGATGCTGAAGGTAATTATTTAACTTATAGAGAAGCAGCAAAACAGCTCATCTCTTATGTTAAAGAAATGAATTATACTCATATTGAGTTTATGCCACTTTGTGAACATCCATTTGATGGTTCTTGGGGTTACCAAGCAACTGGTTATTATGCAGTAACTAGTCGTTATGGTGAACCAAAAGACTTCATGTATTTAGTAGATTTAGCTCATCAAAATGGTATTGCTGTAATCATGGACTGGGTTCCAGGACATTTCTGTAACGATGCTCATGGTCTTCGCCGTTTTGATGGTGAAACTTTATATGAATCTGATAATGAAAAACGCCGTGAAAATTGGCAATGGGGTACAACTAACTTCGACTATGGTCGTCGTGAAGTGCATAGCTTCTTAATTTCTAATGCTCTATTTTGGTTAAATGAATATCATATTGATGGACTTAGAATTGATGCTGTAGCTAATATGTTGTATCTAAACTACGGTCGTGAAGAAGGTCAGTGGGAACCTAATAAATACGGTGACACTGGTAACCTTGAAGCTATGGAATTGATTAAAAATCTAAATGAAGCGATTTTCAAATATCATCCTAATGCTTTAATGATGGCAGAAGAATCTACATCATGGCCTATGATTTCTCGTCCAACTTATATGGGCGGTATGGGCTTTAACTATAAATGGAATATGGGCTGGATGAATGATATGCTCAAATATATGAGCCTTGATCCTATTTATCGTAAATGGAATCATGATAAAATTACATTCTCCTTGATGTATGCTTTCTCTGAAAACTTTGTATTGCCATTATCTCATGATGAAGTAGTTCATGGTAAATGTTCTTTAATTGAAAAAATGCCAGGCGATTATTGGCGTAAATTCGCTGGTCTTCGTTCCTTCTTTGGTTATTGGATGACTCACCCTGGTAAAAAATTATTATTCATGGGTGGCGAATTTGGTCAATTTATCGAATGGAAATATGATGATAGTCTTGATTGGCATTTAGCTGAATTGTATCCAATGCATACAAAAATGCAGAGATTCTCTAAAGAATTGAATAAATTCTATTGTGAACATAAAGCTTTATGGCAAGTAGACTTTGATTGGCGTGGTTTCCGCTGGATTGATTGTAACGATAATGAAAATAGCGTTATTTCCTTTATTCGTTATGCTGAAGACCAAGATGATTTCATCATTGTAGTATGTAACTTCACTCCAGAAGTGCGTCATGGTTACCGTATTGGTGTACCTGAAAAAGGTATTTATCAAGAAGTATTTAATACAGATAAAGAAGAATATGGTGGTTCTAATGTATTAAATGAAGGTGACTTTAAATCAGAAGATGTATTCTGGCATAATTTAAATCAATCTATTCAAATTACTTTACCACCACTTGGTACAGTATATTTCAGATTGAAATTGCGTCCTGTTGAAGCTAAAAAACAGACAGTAATTGAAGCTGAAAAACCAGAAAAGGTAAAACTTAATGGTAATAGATCAAAACAACGTCAAAAGGCTAAAGCTTATGCCTTGAAATAATTTAAGTTATAGCCCATATAATTTTTATTATATGGGCTATATATACAATCATAGAGGAAGGTCGTGTTATAGTGTTAAAAGTTTTATATGTAGCCTCAGAAGCTGTGCCTTTTGTAAAAACAGGCGGTCTTGCAGATGTAGCGGGTTCTTTACCTAAAGAATTAAAACAAAAAGGTGTAGATGTTCGTGTTGTTATACCAAAATACAGTGGTATAAAAGAAGAATATCGCAATAATATGGAACATATTTATGATGGTGAAATCAATGTTTCCTGGCGTAAAAAATATCTAGGTATTGATAGATACGATTATAAAGATGTACCATTTTATTTCATTGATAATCAGGAATATTTCTATCGTGAAGGATATTATGGTTATCCAGATGATGTAGAAAGATTTACTTTCTTCTGCAGAGCTGTTCTTGAAATGCTTCCTCATATTGATTTCTGGCCAGATGTTATTCATATGAATGATTGGCAAACTGGTTTAATTAGCGTTTATTTAAAACTCGAACATAATGAAGATGTACGCTATAACAAGATTAAAACAGTATATACTATTCACAATTTGAAATATCAAGGTCGTTTCTGGAAAGGATATTTACCAGATGTCTTAGGTCTTGATTGGAAATACTTCAACAATGGTGATTTGGAATACTTTGATGATATCAACTTCATGAAAGGTGCTATCGTATATTCTGATAAAGTTACTACTGTAAGTCGCAGTTATGCTAAAGAAATTCAAGATCCTTATTATGGTGAAGGTCTTGAAGGTATGCTTCAAAAACGTGATGCAGATTTATCTGGTATTATCAATGGTCTTGATTATGAAGATTATAATCCAGAAACTGATAAGTACATCTTTAAAAACTTTGATGTACATAATGCAATTGCTATCAAAGGTGATAATAAAGAACAACTTCAGAAAAAATTGGGCTTACCAGTAAATCGTAAAATTCCAATGATTGGTATGGTAACTCGTTTAGTTGAAGCAAAAGGTCTTGATTTAGTTACACGTATCTTAGACGAATTACTTGAATATGAAAATGTACAATTTGTAATCTTAGGTACAGGCGATAGACAATATGAAGACTGGTTCAAAGGTCTTGTATGGCGCTATCCGAAAAAAGTATCTGCTAATATCTTCTTTAATAATGAACTAGCACATCAAATTTATGCTGCAAGTGATTTATTCTTGATGCCATCTCAATATGAACCATGCGGTATTGGTCAGCTTATCGCTCTCCGTTATGGTACTGTGCCAATTGTACGTGCTACAGGTGGTTTAAAAGATACTGTTGAAGCATATAACAATTATACTCAAAC
>OGYT01001298.1_pt1 | contig 16870 bp, 10 predicted proteins | sample 1576631 | NCBI WGS metagenome assembly OGYT01 (sample SAMEA3541588, study PRJEB24748) | human gut metagenome | biome: human gut; feature: human-associated habitat; material: faeces | place: China | collected 2012
ATATCAAGCAACAACATTAATGAAATTAAATATTATTACCAGCAACTATATGAAAGCTTTATTTTCTCGATAGATATAAAAAATATAAACCACGACATGCTTGAAAATCTCAGGAGTAAGATAGGTTTTTTAATTAATAACATCAATGACCATGAAATAATTAAATATATAGATTATTCTCTTTCGCATATACATTCACTTACAGAATTCTATCAATATGCAAATTCTTATCAATCTTTAATTCTTAGGATGGTTAATGAATCGGGTCGTTCAGGTGAATATGTTACTCCATCTGCTTTAGTTCAGCTCATGGTTGAAATGTTATCACCTACAGATGGCACATCAATCTACGACCCAGCATGTGGAACTGGGGGTTTATTAATAGAGTCAGCACGATATATTAAAGGCAACAGTTTAAACAAAAACTTTAATTATTCCCTTATTGGTAATGACACATCATCATTTGCCTGTCTAATCTCAATTGTTAACCTTTTAATCAATAAAGAATTTAACTTTGAAATAATACTAAAAGATAGCTTAGATATAAATTATAAGAATAAAAAATATGACTTTGTTTTAACTAACCCACCATTTGGGAAAAAGAGCGGTTGGGATAATATTCATATTGACACACATTATAAAGGACCTAATCTAGACTATTACTTCCTGGAGCATGTTATTGACTCTCTCGCTGTTAATGGCAAAGCAGCCATAATATTACCAGAGCGTTTTTTATATGATGTGAGTAAAGAGTGCATCACTCTTAAAGATAAGATCTTCCAAAATTATAATTTAGATTGTATTTTATCTATACCGTCAGGTGCATTGCTTCCTTACACTGCAGTAAAATTATGTATTCTTTTTATAAGTAATTCTGGCCCAACAGATAGAATATTTTTCTACAATTTAAATAATGGTAAAAAATACTCACGTACAAATACTATAAAATTCGATGATTTTATAGATTTTTTAGAGTCAGCAAAAAATAGAACAATAACTGAACACTCCTGGATTATCAATATTAGTGATACACCTTCATCTTATAACTTACTCTTAAAAGATAAAGAGCGAAACTCATATGAGTTTCTTAGTGATTCTATAGTTAACATTGAACAGACAATACGTAATAATGAATTGTTACTAACCGAGTTGTCTTTATTAAGAGAAAAAATAGAGATCTTAGAGTCAACAATAAAAAATCATTCGCATGAATATGAATTTGAGAGACTTAAAGTTGGAAATATTGCATTAGTAAAATCCGGAAATTTATTACAAAAAAATAGACTATTATCCACTGGGCCAATTCCTGTATATGGTGGGAATGGAGTTATTGGATATAATTATGAGGCAATGGAAAATGGTGAAAATATTATTATTGGTAAGGTCGGAGCTCTTTGCGGAAACGTTCGGTATGTTCAAGGTGATATTTGGGTGACAAATAACTCATTAATTATTAAGAATTATTTACCAAATAAAGTTTTAACACCCTACCTTGCAAAGTTATTATCTACTTTAAACTTAAGAAAGCTCGCCGTTGGTACCGCTCAACAATATTTAACCACAACACAAATAAAAAATGTAGAAATTAACATTCCACCTTTAACGACCCAGCATAAATTAAATATGTGGCTTGATGAGTTAGATAATACCCTTGAACAATATAATAAGCTCATTGAAAAAATAATGAATGATAAGCGAGAACTTAAAGAGAATTTGTATAAAGGTCTTTTAATAGAATAGATCACAATAGCAGGGTGTCCATAAAACACCCTGCTACTGGTTGCAAGTAAGTTGCAATATCTGTACTGCTGAAGCTACTATTAATAATGCTCCTCAATATACCCATACGCCTTCTGGAACAACTCTTTATCTTTTCCTAGTCCAAACTGGGCCAAGGTCAGTAAAAGCGCCTTTTGGATTTCGCGCGGGCCACTGTTGGAATTTTGCCAGCCATCAAAGCGGGTAGCTTTCACAATTTTATCAATTTGCTCTACAACATCACCGATTAACTTAGGGGTAGTTTCCGGACGTGTTTCGAGGAAAAGCTTAGTCAACGCCTGTTTATTATCAGCTTCAGTTACTGGGCGCTCGCCCGTTTCGCGCTCGGCTTGAACGGTATCTTTCGCTGCATCCAACAGGCCTTTCAACCAGTCAATGGCCTTGATAACACCAGCTTCATAGTCCTGACGCAGTTTTTCAAGGCGCTCGCCCAATGCCACAAATTTAGGATCATGACTGCCGCGCAAACGTCCCATAAGATCAATCTCCAGGCGTTTGGCACGTTGTTCCTGCTCTTTAGCGGTCAGGGTAAAAATAGCGTGCTCGTCCATAACCAACTCGTCAATATCATCGCGAATACGATTGATATCAGTATGCTCATGGATCATCTTGATTGTTTCGGGGCCAAGGGCAGCCCAAACAAGCGCACCTGTCTGCCCTACCGGACGCACCGATTCATAAATTTGCGCCAGCCATTTATAGTCCTGACGATAAGAGGTCAAAAAAGGATCTGGGTTGATAGCTGACCATAACTTGGATAACACACCAAAGCTGGCAGCGAATTCATCGCGTTTCTCGTTGGTCGGCAGGCATTCCTGCGCGGCCATAATACCTTCAAAACCAGCTATGGACCGATCCACACCAGGGAAGAAGGACAAACATTTATTCAGTTGTAACGGCAATAGCTCTTTAAATGCCTCAATTCCCTCTACAACTCCTTCAATTTCTTCAGGGTTATAGGCCAGAGCGGTACGCAGATTTTCGAAAACGCCGAGGTAGTCGATAATTAATCCCATGTCCTTGCGTACAGTATCGGTTTCGTACAACCGGTTGGTTCGGCACATGGCCTGAAGAAGAGTATGATCGCGTAGAGGCTTATCGAGGTACATGCAGTAGCAAATCGGGGCATCAAAGCCCGTAAGCAGCTTGGCGGTTACGATAATAAGCTGTAATGGATGTTCAGGATCTTTAAAGCATTCAATCAGATCCTTTTGCACCTGTTCTTCGGCATCAATGTGCTGCCAGCGTTCAAAATCGACTTGTTTGACTGGCAGCTCCAACTCATCATGCCATTTAAGCCAATCCTTGTTGAGCTTGTCTTTTTTGCCACCCTCTTCAACTTTAACCGGAGCCTGGTCAACGTTCATAACCACTTCAACCGCATCAAAACCAAGCTTTTCACCGAGCAAATAATACATCTGCACACAGGCTTCGCGATCGTATACCACAACCATGCCTTTCATCTTTTTCGGCATAACATGGTTGGTAAAATGCTCAGCAATATCATTACTCACCGCAGCCATACGCCTAGGGGATTTCAGCATGATTGCCAGCTTGCCTGCACGCCTGGACAATGCTGCTTTTTCTTCTTCATCCAGGTTGTTTTCGGTAGCCAGTTGCTCGAACTCTTCATTGATGGCATCACGATCCACTCGGAGTTCAGCCAGCCGAGGTTCGAACTTCACCGGGTTAGTTGCGCCATCCCGGATCGACTGCTTATAGCTATAGCGGCTCATATAGCGACCCGGATCTTCTTCGGCACCGAACAATTTGAACGTATTACGATCAATGCCAGAAATCGGAGTACCTGTCAGGCCATAGAAGTGGGCATTGGGCAACGCCCAGCGCATTTTCTCGCCTAATCCCCCTTCCTGTGTACGGTGAGCTTCGTCAACCAACACAATGATATTGTCACGGTTGTTCAGGCCATTAGGGTTGCTATCGTCAATTTCGATATCTTTAAATTTAAAGATGGTGGTGATTAAAATGCCACGGCTGTCTTGTTCAATGTATTCACCCAGCTTTTTGCAGCTTTGCACTTTAATCAGATTCTTAACGTCGGCTCCACCAAAGGTCTCGTTAATTTGGCTGTCCAGATCTCGCCGGTCCACAACGATAAGTACCGTCGGGTTTTTTAACGCATTATCGGCACGTAGCATTTTGGCGGCGTAAAGCATCAACAAGGATTTACCCGATCCCTGGAAATGCCAAATAAGACCTTTTTTTGGATAGCCTCTGCGAACACGCTCAACGATTTGTTTTGCTGCTTCAAATTGCGGATAACGCGGCAAGATTTTAACGCGTTTAGGTGGAGTATTTTTGCCCGTTTTGACGGTTGAAAATAATGCGAAAGATTCCAGTAACTGCAATAAGGTTTGCGGATTTAACAAACTCTCACAGCTATTGAGTACCGATGCTAATCCCGGCAGAATCTCATCACGAAGCTCAGTATTATGCCAGGGTCCCCAGTCTTTAACTCGGGCATTAATGGCACCATAGGCAAAGGTTTTTCCTTCGCTGGCAAAGCACAGCAAGTTAGGTACAAAGAAAGATTCAACATTTTTCCAGTAGTACTTTTTGCCACCCATGAAATCGGCAGCACCGTCTTGCCAGGTCACGCTGGGGCGTGTTGCGGTTTTAACTTCGCCCACTACTAGCGGTATGCCGTTCACATAAAGAACAATATCAAAATAGACTTCAGTGGCCGCGATATAGCGAACCTGCTGCGCCACCACAAAGTGGTTGTTCTCTATATTGTCAAAATCAATCAGATTGATGGTGATATGGTCGCCATTCTTACCAAAAGGCAAGGTTTTGTCGGCCATCAACCATTCCTGGAAGTTTTCATTGGCCTTTACCAAGCCGGTATGGCGGGCTTCTAAAACCACTCCTCGCAGTTTGTAAATGACCTCATCGGCATAGTCAGGCTGTCTGCCGATATCAGGGTTTAACGAACAAAGCGCGTCTTTTAGCCACTCATCAACGAAGATATCCTGCGCTTGTTTAGGCAGGTTTTCACCGTGGCAGTAAGTCCACTTGACTCCGCTTAAACCTTTTAAACGGTCGATAATTCCATTTTCTGTGACGGTTTGTTCGTTAAACATATAGTCAAACTCCTAGAAGCTCATATATTAATGCTTGTCTAAGATTAAAATAATGTTCTTTTTTATCTCTCAGCACCTTCAATATTTTCTCGAGCGATTCCAATTTTTTTACTAAAATATCTGAGTCAGTAAATAATTTATTATGAATGAAGATATCATCAAAAACTCTTACTGTTACTCTTTGCCTACCTGAAGTGCCTTCCATGTGATGAAGAGCATAATGCCTAAATTTCTTTGTTTTGATTATGTAATAACCAAGTTTCTTTAGAAAATGATCTTCAAATTTTGATCTCATCACTATAAACTCAGTGGATCCCACAGCTATACTCTCTTCTGCAAGAAAATCAACAAATGCTGCCTTACCATTTTCAAAACAAGGTGTGATTCTAGCCAAAAGGATATCATCTTTTCTAAATTTCATACCAGAAGATTTTCCTGACTTAGTTTCTCCTTTATAGTCTATATATGGAAGTTCAACATCTAAAGATGCCATATCAACATATGGTATTATTTCATCCACTGACCCAATCTTTGGATTAATTAAAAAAGAATCACTTAATGAACTCCAGTCATTCTTTTTCCCAGCTGATGTTGTCGCCAGATAAATACCTACTTCAGCATCTATAACATCCTGATATAACTTTCTTACCGATAATATAGTTTCATTAAGATGCATATAGCATTCATGGAATTTGTCAAGAATAACTAAGGCACTATTTTGTTTTTCTCTATCGAGAATATTAAATTTAAAGCTTACAACATCCTTCCATCTAATATGCTTATTAGTTGAACCAATAGTATTTTTTAACGTATGCTCAGCAAAACTTTCAGATTGAAAGATATATGGAAGCAATCGACTTTCAAAACCATGATATTGCTTTGGCGTACATACAATAACCTTCTCACCACAATATCCTTCTCTATCAGCTATCGCGACTTTTCTTAACTGCGGATTTCTAGTTAGATAAAGTATGTCTCCTGGGCTAAATTTCTTCCCAAAAGTTGGCCCCATATCATCAGGGGCGATTCCGTAGCGAGAGAAAAATATTTCACAATTATCAAAGTCTTCTCCTCTTACACAATATTTAACATTAGGATCTAAATTATTCTTCTCCCATATGTTTTTTTCTTTTACTAAGTCAGAAAGAGTAATCTTCATATCTTTCCTCCATTAAAAAAGTAAGAAGAGTTCATATTCAATTCTTTTCTAAACGATTGCCATTTACTTATCTCCCTTGAGAGATTTAAATCTTTAAATTCTTTTTCTATATACACAGGAACATTTAGATTAAAATCGTTATCTTCGACTTCCTCGATAGAGGCTATATACGTAGTAATATTAGAGACATCCTTCAAACTAATGTAAGAGTTATAGATATTCATTATATTAATATCATTTAAATAAGCATGATTCCTAGTGGTAATAAGTTCATCATAGGCATTTATAAATAATATTTTCCCTTTTAGCTCAGTTCGTTTATTGCAATTCAACAAAATAATACATGCCGGCATAGGTGAATTATAAAACAATCCAGGGCCAAGACTAATTACACATTCAATAATATCTGTTTGAATAATTTTTTCTCTGAGCTGTTTCTCACTTTCTCTGAAGAGAACTCCATTTGGCCAGAGCATAGCTGCGCGACCAGTATCAGGCTTCAGGCTTTTAATTATATGGGTATAAAACGCATAATCAGCACAGCCCTGCGGTGGTACACCATAAAGATTACGACCATACGGATCAGCGGCAAACTTGTCACGATTCCATTTCTTAATGGAGTACGGTGGGTTAGCAAAAATCACATCAAACTGCTTGAGCCGATCGTTTTCAATAAACTTTGGTTCAGCCAGAGTATCACCGCGCAGCACATCAAATTCTTCAATATCGTGCAGGAACATATTCATACGAGCAATAGCGGAAGTCAGCAGGTTCACTTCCTGGCCATAAAGGTGCACAGAGCGCCACTCTTCTCCTCTTGCACGAAGATCCATCACTGCATTTAGCAACATCCCTCCAGTGCCACACGTTGGATCATAGGCTGTTTCACCCGGTTTTAAGCCCATAATGCGCGTCATTAAATGCACGACTGTTCGGTTGGTGTAGAACTCTGCTGCCGTATGACCGGAATCATCAGCGAACTTTTTAATCAGGTATTCGTAGGCTTCACCAAGATCATCCTGGGCGACAGATTTAATGCCGAGCGGAATTTTACTGAAATGTTCAATCAGATCAGCCAGCAGATGATCGGGAAGGCGCTCTTTATTGGTCCACTGTGCATCACCGAAGACGCCATGTAAACGCGGGTTATTGGCTTCAATTAGTCGAAGCGCATTCTGGATCGCTTCACCAATGTTTTTACTGGTATTGCGTACCTTTTCCCAACTGGCTTCAGAGGGAATATTGAAACGGTGAAACATCGGCATGGCGGCATATTCAGCATCACCTTCATGGAGTTCCAGCGCTTCGTTATATTCTTCCAGATAGACATCTGACAGGCGTTTGTAAAACAGCAACGGGAAGATATACTGCTTGTAGTCTGATGCGTCAATTTGGCCACGAAGAAATTCGGCGGCTCCCCAGAGCAGCTCTTCCAGCTTTTTATTACTCATAGTACTCATACCTCGAACCCTTCTTTGATAAGCAGGGCCTCCAGCTCCTCTTCTGCTTTTTCCAGCTCAGCCAGCTTCCGTTGAAAATCTTTGAGCGCTTCTTCCACAGTAATGGTTTCTTCTTCGAGTGGCTTTTGCACATAACGAGCAATATTTAGATTGAAGTCATTTTCTTCAATCTCCTTCAGAGGAACCCAGCGTGCAACGCCTTCGATTTCTTTTGCATCTGGCCCTTGTTGCGCCTGGTCATGATAGATTTGGTATATTTCATCGGCCTGCTTGTTGGACAGCGTATTCTGCGCACGCCCCTTGGTATAGATTTCTTCAGCATTGATGATCAATACATGATCTTTATGCGCTGCCGGACGTGATTTACGCAACACCAAAATACACGCAGGAATCCCAGTCCCATAGAACAGGTTGGAAGCAACACCAATAATCGCCACAATGCGATTCTCTTGCAGTAATTTGGTTCGAATTGCCCCCTCTGCGCCGCCACGAAACAGCACACCATGAGGTAATACGACAGCCATACGTCCATTGTCGTTAAGTGAAGCAAACATATGCTGCACCCAGGCAAAATCACCATTTGTTTTAGGCGCCAGGCCATATCGCTTACGGCCATAGGGATCGTTCGACCACAGATCGTATCCCCATTCTTTCAAGCTAAACGGTGGGTTGGCAACAACGCAGTCAAAGGTTTCTAAACGATCGCTTTTTAAAAATTTAGGTTCGCGTAACGTATCCCCTCGGACAATATCGAAATCTTCCTGTCCATGCAGGAACAGATTCATACGCGCAATAGCTTCCGTCGTTAAGTTCTTTTCCTGACCCTTGATTTTTAGTAAACGCGGATCACCACCATTTTCTTTTACATGGTGGATGGTCTCAAGCAGCATACCACCGGTACCACAGGCGGGATCGTAGACACTCTCACCGGCTTTTGGATCAAGAATGTTAACCATCAAACGAACGATAGTTCGTGGGGTATAGAACTCACCGGCTTTCTTATTGGCTTTGTCTGCAAAGCGTTTGATCAGATACTCGTATGCGCGCCCCATATCATCGTCACGGACACTAGAAACGCCAAGGTTCACCTTATTGAAGTGATTGAGTAACGTAGCCAGTAACTCATCAGAAAGGCGTTCTTTATTGGTCCAGCTGGCATCGCCAAAAATGCCATGCAGTTTAGGGTTTGCCAGTTCTATACCACGGAAGGACTCTTTTAAAGCCTGACCGATGTCCTTGGTCTCAGCGAAAACATCGCGCCAGTGGCAATTTTCAGGTATCTGAATACGGTGAAACATCTTGCCCTTGGCAAGCTCTGCATCCCCAATGCTCTCCATCGCATCGGCAAATTCTTCGTCATACACGTCACAAATGCGCTTGAAGAACAGGATGGGGAAAATGTACGTTTTGTAATCTGACGCATCAATGGGCCCTGTAATAATATGGGCTGCATGCCATAGATGGGCCTCGAGATCTTTTAGGTTAATCAGTGTCATTGTTGTCTCTTTTCGATCCTGCAGTGCTTGAACTCTCAGCAACTCATGGATTTCACAGTAAAAAAGCAAGTAAAGCGATTCCACAACCACCTGAGCGTTCAATATGTATGACGCCTTTACCCAAGTTGCTTAAATCAAGGAAATTGCCTGAGATAATACTCTGGCATCAGAATGATACCAAGTTGAAGGGCTGATTTCCGCATCAATACCTTGTGGTAATAGGGGATTACTCTTTTACCCTTATTGGCGCAAAATGGCGGCATTTCCTCATTTCTCCTTCGGAGCATCTTACGCGCTATAACCACTCTCGTTTTTTCCTATTCCCATGCAGATGAAGCACTACGCAATGAACTTGAGAAGCATCTCTCCCCGCTGAAGCGAACCGGGAAGATCACAACATGGCACGATCGCCGCATCGTTCCTGGTCAGGAGTTCGAACGTCAGATCGACCACTATTTTTCGCAAGCAGATATCATCCTGATCCTGATCAGCAGTGACTTTATTGCTTCTGATTACTGCTATCAGGTAGAGATGAAAAACGCACTGGAACGGCATGACCGGGGCGAGGCGGTGGTCATTCCGGTAATTTTAAGAAACTGTGCATGGCATCAGTTAGAATTCGGCAGCATTATGGCGGCGACTATCGACGGTAAACCCATCACTAAGTTTGCCACCCACGATGAAGGCTACGTTCAGGTCGTCGAGGCTGTCTCGCGTGCCATTGCCCGGATGGAAGCCAAAAAACCACAGCAAACCATACATATCCCTTCACCGGCTCCGGCGAATCCGATCTTTCAGGGAGTAGATTCCGTTTTTACACCGTGTTCAAGCAACCTTATTCTATCTGTTATAGCCAGGATAATGTTGTTCGAAACAGTATTAACGAAATTGTAAGCCTTGCTGATAACGGCCAGACTCTTGGTTTTCGTGCTCTGATGGGAGGCTTCAGTCGTGGAACTTCACGAGACGAACTATTGACCAATGAAGGTATGTCGGAACATCTCTGGGAAATGTTCTTCGGGCTAATCAAGCAAAGAATGTCCCGATAATTTGCCATATCACAGTCGGGCATACTGCCCGATTTTTGTGCTGTCATTATTGGCAATATCTCAATAGGCGTTGAGAAATGGTGCAATTTAATCTTGCCAGAGCGCTGTTACTTGGGGACGAAATGAATGGGCTCCTGCTGTAGTTACAGCAACGCCTGTATATACAAAAACAGGCGTTGCAAATTCATGCAGGCAAATACGTTTTCTTAAGCGGCACCAACAGCTTAGTTTCAATATCCACCTGCTCATAGTTTTCCACTAACGCGCGTACCAAATCGTCCAGCGTCCATAGCGTCAACGGGATTGTAGAACGTTCGGCCTCATAACGCGCATCCTTGCTGAATCCGCCGGTACTAACATACAGCCCGCGATCGTCTTTATGACGGCCACCGATAAAGCTACGGATTTGCTGGCTGCTCATCTGTTCCCGCCGGTGCTTCACCTCAACAATAATGCGCGGATTTTCAAACCCAAATCCGTCAGGCGAAGCAATGATGTCTTTCCCACGGTCAGCACCCGCAGGCGATACCTGAGTTTTATATCCCATGCTGCGTAACACGCCAGCGACCAGATTCTGCATCTCATCCCAGTCGAGACGGTTGATACGATCCTTGATGCCTTCAAAAGCGATCATTTCCATGTCGCGCAGAGGATTAGAAACGACCTCATCCTCTTCACCTGAAACAGGTACTTCCGGCACGATATCTGAGACAGGCTTATTGCCCTGCACTAATTCATTCACAGCAAAATCAGGCACCTGAAAAACTGTCAGCGTTGAGCCAAGGGTGTTTCTGGTTGCATCACTCAGACTATCGCGCTTAATCTCTTCCGCATTCCACTTCACTTTACGGGCGATGCCCATGCCATCTTCAAGCCACTCGGCATGAAACTCAAAATCTGACGCAATTTTCCCTATTAAATAGGTCCGATTAGAAGGTGAATAAGTGATAGCCCAGTCGCCTTTCTGCATTTCATTCACAAAGCGCCAGACCTGAGAAGCACCAGAACGAACTGTGCCAGGCTTAGTCTGTGGCTCAAGCTCCTGATACCGGGTAAACAACTGCTCTCTTGAGCATCCAGGTTTCACATAGGGAGCGAGCTGCGACCAACCAATTGCAACAACCTGTTTGTCTCTGAAGTCGTCGTACAATTTTCCGCCATCACCGCGGATCATCCACATCTTAGTCGCCACAATAATTCCTTCTGAAAATACTTCATCGTTATACCGGGACGTGATCATTCCATTCAGCCACCTTATCCAGGGGAAAAACACCGATAAGATGGCTAATCAAAATGTCTGTTCTAAACCTGACGCCTATCAAGACTATTATAAATAGCCTCAATCTCACCTTTCAGGTTATCACCAGAGTAAACCATCGATGTATCGTATCGTTCATATCGCGCTTCCCGTGTCGCACTAAACCAGTTGAACGATCCCACGCATAGCAAACCATCATCACCAATAACAATTTTGCTATGAACACGGTTTACCAGCTTTGTAGCAATACCCAGCGCATTCAGTTTCTCCAGCGCCGCTTTAAGGTTCTGCTGCTTCTCTTTTCGCTTCTCAAAATCTTTATGTTCAGTGTTGTAGCTTCTGTCAGTGACTATCGTGACGTTAATACCACGTGAACACGCCGCAATCATGGAATCAAGAAAACCCGTTTGCTCCAGCTTTTGCCAGGTCAGCCATGGAGAAACTATCGTGATGTGTTTATCGGTATTTTCAAACGTCTGATTCAGGAAGTTATCATGCTGCTCCACACCATGAAGTGTGTAGATTTTGGTCTCGGAAGTTTTTAAATCCTTACGCTCTTTATAATCAAAAGAGAGCGCATTCTTCTCGAACTCAAAGAGATATTTTGCCAGCAATCCTCGCGGAGATGAGGGAGGCTGGATCTCAAACAGATCCATATCGCCGAAGACCAGGAAGCTATCCTTCGCACGGGAGACTGCAACATTCAGCATGCTGTTATCGCTATCAATAAACCCGCCGTCTTCATGTTTTGAATAGACTGGCGAGAATATAACAATCGCTCTTTCCGCTCCCTGAAGAGAGTGCACGGTGCCCACTGTGAGCGACTTTTCATTCGCGCCCGTACTGATACCTTGTTTACCCAGCGCCTGTTTTATAGTGGATACCTGCGCGCTAAAAGGCGTCACGATACCGACAACTTCATGAAGCGATTTGCCGTAATGCGCTTCAATATTTTGCTGGTTCTCTGCCAACCAGGCCGCTATCGTTTCAGCCTCAAGCAAATTATATCTACTTCCACTACTTGCCTGCTCTCCTTTACCATCAATATGGAGATAACCCATTGCGGGCATTAAATTGCTCTCTTCACGCCCTCTTTTAGGCAACAACTTACCGTGATAGCAGAGCGTATTACAGTATCCAATAATATTATCGAAGCACCGGCGGTGTTCATATAGGTACATACCACGAGCCAGTTCGGGATCATATTGATAGCGCGAAGCAAACTGCGCTATTTTCATAACGCTGCCAGATGCGGCACTTTTACCAAGGTCTGCGATTGCCGTATATTTCTCGGTAATCTCTTCTTGCGTACTGCCAGACAGAATTTTTTCCGCCAGCATGTTACCGACATCAATCGCGGGAGCAATACTCCATATTGGCGGGATCTGCTCCGTATCGCCAATCACTAATGCCTTCTTAGCTAATGCAAACGAGGCAGCAGCCACTTCAGGAAGCACCTGCCCGGCTTCATCGACAATGAGTAAATCGGCAAAATCATACAAATAACTTTTCTCGAATTTACGTTGTCCTTTGTGCTCACTTATCTGCATATTGCCGGGCAGCATATAGCATGTCATCACCACACATGGAGTGAGTTTCATTCGACGTTGCCAACGGGCGGTTACCCCTTTAGCGCCTTGTTTCTTCTTCTCTTCCTGCAGATCATCAATTCTGGCCATATCCATCAGCCAACGACCTTCCCAGTAGTGAGTCGTCAGTAAAAATGCAGGGAAGCGAATCTGCGTATCAGCCAGTTCATCGGCCTGTGAGAAGCTCAGTTCCTCGTCGCCCTCATACCCTAAATCAAATGCCAGCCTCTGCCACTCCTGAACCGCCTGCTGTTCTTTAAGAACGATTTCATGGGCGGAGTCAATCTGCTGCCGGTATGTTGTTTGCTCGCGCTCAGCGGAATTGAGCAGCCCATCAATATTACGTTCGATAGTTTCAGGATCAGACCACTGATTTCCTGCAATCAGCGCGCCTAATTTATCTTCGAGAAACAGCTGTATTTGGTACTGTCGCTTATTGCGAACCGCCGGGAGCCAGGAAAATAATGAATAGATCAGTGATTCACCGGCGCGATATTTTTTCCATTCCGTTTTAGCACTCTTCAGTAGAGTGACTTTTTGTTCTTGTCCGGAAAGTAATTTATTTAAATTATCGAGATATTGCTCAATATCATTAGCAATAAGCTCACGCGCAGCCCGAATCTGGCTTAACATTTGCCATGTTGCGTTCAGTCTTATCAGTTGCTCGGATTTTGCTGCCAACTGACCATGCAGGAGTTCAATGATCTTTTCAGGGGATGAACACTCTTTTTCAGGAAAGGCTGCCTTAGCCTTCTCCAGATAAAACAGCAGTGCATCCTCTACATACTCTTTTGACTCAACCTGGGTGAAGAAATCTTCAGTTTGATATTTTTTGGCTGCCTCAGCTTTACGAGTGCTTGAGGGAAAATAAGCGCCGAAGCTTTTCAGCTCTGGCAACCATCGTCCGGCCATCGCACCTGAACCTTGCGAAAAGTCTTTCCCGAATGCCTCAATAATATTCGTTACAGCCTGGTTATTCGTTGAAGTCGCGATAATAACCGGAGGCTCAGATTTTTCGAGAGCTGCTCTGGCCCACTGCGTGGCGATGATAGAAAGCACCAGCGTGGTTTTTCCGGTTCCCGGAGGTCCATTAACAGCAAGGATATCGCCATGTCTTGCATCCAGAAAATGGCTTAAGGCATCGCGCTGAGCCTTTGCCAGCGGAAACTTATCTCCGGAGTGTCCAAGCCTGTCGCTGAATTTTGCTCCTGGGGCCAGCAAAGACTCTGCAGCATGAACCTCTCGCGAGGCGAAGCGATTGAAGAGCGGCACATCCTTCTTGCAAACAAGCAGGTGATCATAAAGAGAAAGGATATGGAAACTGGCACCGCCAGATTGCGCCGTTTTAACAATATAACCGTGCTCAGCGAGTACATATTGCTCAGGATTTTTAATCCAGTCGCCGGCAACATTCTTCAGCAGCCTCTCTGAATCATCCAGATATTGACGCCACTCCTGCTGCAAGGCTGCATATCGTGCTTCCCGTTCTTCATCCGTTTCGGCAGTCTTATCAATGCTGTCATCAAAGTTGATAGAGAACGAGGTATGGATTGTCTTGTATTTGTCATACTGCCCAATATCACCAATCGAAAATGCTCCTTTTGGCAAAGGTTCAAGCAGGTCTCTGGGAATGGAGGTCGCTGGCGTCGGATATAAAAAACCCTCACGGCTTAGCAAGGCTGGCGTCACTAGCGGGGTAACAATATCAGGTGCGCCTGCGGAACGGTCCTTACCATGCTGCAGTAACCGAAAATAAACTTTTGGGCGCAAGACGACATCGACCGTTTCGACATCGTCTTTTTCTCCCTCAAAAAATTTACTGACAATCGCTTCGTCAAGACGTCCCGCCGCTATCCCATGCCAGTGAGTGAAATTTTTGGCGTCTTTCCGTTCAAAACTGCCCTTTCCTGACTCAGCATCTGCAAGCGAGTTGCGCCAGTATGAGGCAAACCCTAAAGCATTTTCATCCATTACCAGTCCTATGACTCAATGAAATCCATTGATTTATCGAATATAAAATCACCGTATGGATAACTATTGTCCACGTTGAAAGGCTGGCTGCAATGTTTTGTTCACGCTTCGATACAAATACTCAGGTTATACGGAGTTCAGAAAACGACCATATCATGTTGCATGGCACATAAAAGCTTTATAACCGAAGCAGCAAAGGATTACCGGCTGCGCAGCACGCCCCGAAAGCCCGTGAGCTCTACTGGACAGCGTTCAGTGCAATATTGGAGTCTGTAAGTCCAGAAAATATCACTGTCGAAGATGGTTCTGTATGTAGGTGCGCCAGCTATTGTTTTGTCCGATGCTTGCGAATAAAAGCATTCAAAATGTCGCCTTCACCATGCATGACAGAAAAAGAATATTCACATTCTTTCTTTATCAAGATTCCACATAATTCCTTGTGCAAATCTACATTAACTCCCTTTCCTTTCTGTGCTTTCTTCACACCGAGCTCACATGAACTGATTAATTCAACGTTACAGGGTTTCTTCAAATAATTCACACCATCAATTAAGCCCTGGAGAATGCATCTATTTGCGGTCGTATTACTGTAGGAGAAGGTCAGATATTTTATTTTCCCTTCACATTCCAGCACAACTTCCGCCGAACCTTCACGTGTTGCAGCATCACAACTTCCTGTTGAATATATTTTCACCATCTTCATTTTGTACCTTTCCCCTTACCAAACGAATCATGACATCCTATATCAAAGGCATTCTCGTCAAAACTTTACTATCTCAGTAAATTCTCCCGATGCCACTCCAGATAACAATACGATTCAACAGAAAACGCCTTTATTTTCTCCGGCAACAAACATTGCTCTTTAACGCTAATATCCAGCTCCTTACTAATTAATAAATGCCCATCGTTCTCAAACGAAATCCATCCCTGATCGAATAGAATATCAATATGCGCAGCCAATATAATTCCATTAAAAGGATCAAGACGTTCATTTCCATTCTCGCAGGCAGCCCACGGCTTTATATGGCTGGCACGCAGTAAAGGTGCAAAAGTCGTTCCCGTAACAGGGCATGCCGGATACAACATGAGACAATTTTTCCGAAAGGTACCTTGCCCCAGCCGTGCCGCAATCAGCTGCTCGCGTACGGTATCTTCAATACTTTTATCCTGCTGAATAGCAAGACAGTCACGTTGTGCCTGTTCATCTCTATCAGTCGATATTAACGAAAGAACGCGCTGCTCAATTGCACTATCAGAAAGCACACTCAATCGCTGATGAACACGCTGCGCTGAATGAGAAAGCGCAGCAGGAGCACCCTGCTCGTCACGCCAACCGACACGCACATCACTAAGCCAGGAATCAAAACGGTCACGACTATTTTTCAGACTATTGTGAAACTCGCTGGCAGTTTTGCCCGCTCCAAATCGAGGATAAAACAAGGCAAAAGCCTCTTTCCATTTCTGAACACCCAGTCCTGCGGGTGGTTGAGAGTTACCATACTTCGACAAATACCACGCCACTTCAAGCAAATCGTCTTCAGAGCTATTCAATATTACGTCCTGTTTTTGCAGAGTAAATTATCACCAGATTATATCTGAAAAAATCATTTACTAAACTGATCTGCTTACCTGCAAAACGGTACTGCAAACGCTAATACTCAGAACCATTAAAAGGAACAAGCAGGTGCATACCGCTGCCATCGGTCAGTTTGTACTGCTTATCCGTTGGCCTGGCTGTTCTGACCTTGATATCTGTTAACGCCATGCTTATCCCCTCCCTGTTGGTACAAGCATTATCGAACCGGAAATACCATCATCTGTACCAACATGTGTTGGTAGATGTACGTTGATATCGGTTGACCTTGAGAGAGTTAATATAGCGAAAAAGGTAGGTAACTGCTGGATTTCAGGCATAAAAAAAGACCTCAGTTGAGGTCTATTTACATACTTTTGGTGCCGAAGGCCGGACTCGAACCGGCACGTATTTCTACGGTTGATTTTGAAT
>OGYT01001308.1_pt1 | contig 16783 bp, 12 predicted proteins | sample 1576631 | NCBI WGS metagenome assembly OGYT01 (sample SAMEA3541588, study PRJEB24748) | human gut metagenome | biome: human gut; feature: human-associated habitat; material: faeces | place: China | collected 2012
GCATTGGCACTCTGAAATCCGAACTGTCCTCCTGCCATACCATTCTGATAGATCATGTTCTTGTTTTGTACGCATCGCCGTATCCGCCGTTATATAATTATATTTTGCCATCTGGTCAAGGACTTCACTGCGTCGTTCCAGTGCGGCACTTAAATTGTTGAGCGGCGAATAGTAGTTCGGACTGCGCGGAATACCGGCAAGCATAGCACACTCCGATAAACTGAGCTGGCTTACATCCTTGCCGAAATAAGTCTGTGCAGCCGCCTGTACCCCGTAGGCACCTCTGCCGAAATAAATCTGATTGAGGTACATTTCCAGAATTTCATCTTTCGTGTACTGTTGTTCCAGACGAATAGCGATGAATACTTCCTGTATTTTACGCGTTATCGTCCGTTCCTGCGACAAAAAAGCATTTTTAGCCAGCTGTTGCGTAATCGTGCTGCCGCCTTCCGCTACTTCGCCGCTGACAATATTGGAATACAGCGCACGCATGATGCCGCGCGGGTCGATACCGCTGTGTTCATAAAACCGGTTGTCTTCAACGGCAATAAATGCGTTTTGCAGATTTTTCGGTATTTTGTCCAATGTAACGAGTGTGCGGTTTTCCGTAGCATGAATATTTGTTATGAGATTACCGTTTATGTCCAAAATTTGCGAAGAGGCTGGAGGATGTATATCTGAAACATCTTTATCTCCACTGATACCAATAGCCACCAGTCCGCAACCTACGCCTAATATACCTACAACTATCAAAGCCATTATGAATAAAATGATTTTTTTCCAGTTGTAGGCATTCTTTTTTTTCGGCTGATTAGCGGAATTAGTATGCTGTTTGCCATTATGCGGCTGTTTGTCCATATAATCCACCTCAAAATCGTTGTAATACTACTATTTTAACACAAATAGCGGTATTTTGGCATTGCTATTTTAATTTTACGGCCGTTACGCCGCTGCCGCCTTCGTCCATATCACCCAAAGTAAAACTTAAAACATTGCGGTGATTTCTTAAATATTCCTGAATGCCCTTTCTGAGTGCACCTGTCCCCTTACCGTGGATAATCAAAATACGCGACAGTCCGGCGATAACGGCATCATCTAAATATTTGCTGACAACATCGATAGCTTCATCTACCATTAAGCCGCGAATATCAATTTCCGGACTTATTTGACTAACTTTGGCAATCATGTTGAAACCGCCTGCTTTTTTGCTGGATGGTTCCTTGACTTTTACGACATGGGAGACAAACGAACAATCTTTAGCTTTTACATTCATTTTCAGGCTGCCGAGCTGCACTGTCAAATTCTTGCTGTGTATATCGGTAACCGTTCCTTTTTGACGTAGTTTATTTACGTAAACAATATCGCCGACGGCAATCGTCTTTATATCGACCGCTTCACCCGGTTTATTCGGGTCATCACCCGGCTGATTTACCTTATCCAGACGACTGGTCAGTTTATGACGTGCTGCGTCGATTACTTCTTGACGCTTTTTGCTGCCGAAGTCATTGAACTGTGCTTTTAATTCTTTAATGATTTCTTCCGATTCGCGGCGTGTACGGCGCAGAAGCGTTGCACACTGTTCTTTTGTGCGGCGCAATGTCTGTTCTTTTTTGCGCGCCATTTCCTGTTTCATATCGGCAAGCTGTTTTTCCAATTTTTCAATGCGCTGCTGCCGTTCGGCAATATCGGCGTTCTTTTGTTCATATAGAAGTTTTTCGCTTTCCAGTGTATTAAGCACGTTTTCAAACTGTGCATGGTCAGCCTTGATAAGCTGCTGGGCACGAATGATAATTGTATCGGACAGTCCGAGACGGCGACTGATGGAAAAGGCATTGCTGGCACCGGGTATGCCTATCAGCAGACGGTACGTAGGGCGCAGCGTTTTCACGTCAAATTCGACGCTGGCGTTTTCAATTCCTTCCGTTGCATAGGCAAATGTTTTCAATTCGTTATAATGTGTCGTTGCCATAACGGTTGCACCGATTTGCATTAAACGTTCCAAAATTGCCATAGCAAGTGCCGCACCCTCTTCCGGGTCCGTACCGGAACCAACTTCGTCAATCAGCAGTAAATCTTCACGTTCAATATTGTTTAAAATAGAAACAATATTTGTCATGTGTGCCGAAAAAGTACTGAGACTCTGTTCAATGCTTTGTTCATCGCCGATATCGGCATAAACATTCTGATAAACGGAAATTTCCGAGCCGGACTGCACCGGAATGAAGCATCCTGCCTGCGTCATCAGTACAAGCAGACCAAGCGTCTTCATACTGACCGTTTTACCGCCCGTATTCGGACCGGTGATTAAAAGTGTGCGGTAGCCGTCGCCGATTTTAATATCAATCGGCACGACTTTATCCTTATCAAGCAGCGGATGGCGGGCTTTAAATATTTTTATAATACCTTCATTATTGATTTCCGGTTTAGTTGCGTGCATTTTGCGCGCCAGTTTTGCTTTGGCAAAAGCAAAATCAAGCTGTGCCATGATTTCGCAGTTCGCCAGCAGGATATCCGCCTGTTTGCCGATTTTTCCCGAAATAACCATTAAAATACGTTCGATTTCCCGTTTTTCATCAATAGCCAGCTGTTTTATATCGTTATTTAAATCAACGACAGCCATCGGCTCAATAAAAAGTGTCGAACCGCTGGAGGATTGGTCATGAACCACTCCGGCAAAATGCTGGCGGTATTCCTGTTTTATCGGAATTACATAACGGTCATCACGGATAGTTACGATGTTGTCTTGAAAATATTTCTGGTAATCAGGATTTTTTAAAATACTGTCAATACTGGATTTTATGCGACGCTGCGAGGATTTTATCTCACGGCGGATACGCATGAGTTCGACACTGGCACTGTCACGCATGGAACCATGTTCATCAACAATATTGTCGATTTCCCGCTCCAACTGTCCCAGAATTTCAATAGATTGCGCCCACTGCTTGAATTGCGGGCTGTCCATTTCTATTTCCTTAAAGAATTTTTTCAAATTGCGCATAGCATACATGGTATTTAAAATATCCAGCAAGGAATTTACTTCAATGACGATACCGAGTTTTGTTTTTTTTAGCAGTGCACGAATATCATGTATGCCGCCAAACGGCGGTTCGGCACTGACTAAAATATTACAGGCTTCTTCCGTCTGACTTATTCTTTCATTAACTTCATCAAAATCATTGCTTGGAAGAAGTCTTTCCGCCAGTTCCTTGCCCATGGCACAGCTTGCCATGTCTTTAAGCATAGCAATGATTTTGGGATATTCCAAAGTTTTAAAAACAGATTGATTCATTTATTTCCTTTCTTATTGTTCCTTTTTATTATTCCACACCGCGGAAATAATGACCGCGTGTTATATTCGTTTCGTACTTAGCAATATTTTCCGGCATTAATGCAACGTGGTTTTTGCCTTCAATAAGTACTTCTTTATACAGCTTCGTGAATTTTGCCAACTCTTTATTTGTCATATATCGGCCGTCAATACGGACTCTTTCTATTCTGCTTACGGTAAATTCGGGCAGATGTGCCAGCATATTGAGTTCCTTGCCGTTTAAAAGATGCATATGGCAGAACTGGTCGGTAACAATCGGGAATTTTTCATTTTTACGGTCGCAGAGCCAGTATTTATTTTTTTCACACGGTTTCGTACAGCTGCCTTTATCAAGGTTGCCCATAAAACTTCCCAGTACGCAGTATTCGGAGACCATAAGTTCCATATTGCCGTGTACGAGACATTCAAGCGGCAGCGGCGAAGCATTTGCCAATGTCTTTATCTGTTTGAAATTCAGTTCCGGTGAAACGGTTGCTCCCTGAATATTGTAATCGGCTAAAAAATTTATTGTAGCATCGTTATACGTATTGAACGAATAATCCGCCCAAATCGGTATATTGCCGGCTTTACGTATTAAATACATCTGTGCCAGCGAATGAGCATAAATTGCATCTATCGATAAATCCTGAATATGTTCCAGCCATTTGGTAAATGCCGTCTGTTCATTATCACGCATGATACGCGGCGTACCGAAAGCGATTTTGCAGCGTCTTTCCTGGCAGATTTGTACTGCCTGTCGGTACATATCCGGCGAAATATATTCATGCTGGTACGAGTCGCCGCCGAACAGCACTATATCAGCACCGCTATCTGCAGCCGAGCGCACTTTTTCCAAAGTATCCGTAGCTACGACAAGTTCCGGTTTTTTTATTTCTTCATTATTTAAAATAAAGTCTTTCTGCCATACCGCATTGTCTCTGACGACCGATTGAGGTCTTTCATATGCTTTAAGACGTAATGTCATTAATTTTTCCACCAGAATGCGGCGTGCATCATTCATTACGCTCATCGGTACGATTACATTATCATCGATAATGCAGTCCAAGCGGCGCAATTCATAGATAGTCGTACCGAGACGGTTCATCTGTTTTTCCACCGCCTGTCTGTCCATGGCACGCTTTAGTGCCTTTTCCACTATAAAATCGCTTTGCACTTGCGCACTGTAGCCGTTTTCGTCCACCGCTTCAAGATAAAACGGTTCACCTAGTTTCGCTATGGCTTTTATATCAATTCCTATACGGCGTACCGGTGCTCCGCTTGTGAAAAAAGTTCGGGCTTTCTGCATTAATCTGACGTCGAATACTTTAAACACTCTGTCATGCGGGTGAACTCTGCCCTGTACAGGAATTGCAACTTCCATACCGCCCGCAGCTTCCGTTACGTCTTTATTTTTAACAAAAATCTTGCTTATGTTGGTGCTGACGCGACCGCCGACTTTTACCCAAAAATCAATCGTATCGCCGACAGCGACATTTTCCGTCAGCTTTATAACTGCAAGGCGCGCTTTATCATCATAACGCATTACTCTTCCGATAAGACGTCCGCGATTGTTCGGCCGTTTATCGCTCATCATGAATTTTCCCTGTTTCTTTTCCAGATAAGCTGTAGTAAAATCACGGTTGAATATCTGCGACAGATTTTTTTGTACGTTTTCCGTCAAATCCGTCCGTTGATAATACGCATCAATTTTCTGACGATAGGAATTAACGACAACAGCTACATATTCCGGTTTTTTCATGCGTCCTTCCAATTTTAAAGAAACTACTCCCGCTTCGATTAAATCAGGAATTAATTCTATCGTATTCATATCACGCGGGCTTAAAAGATACTGACCGGCGTCTGTCAAGATATTCTGTCCGTTTTTGTCCACCAGTGTATACGGCAAACGGCACGGCTGAGCACAACGTCCGCGATTGCCGCTTCTGCCGCCAATCATACTGCTCATCAGACATTGACCGGAATAACATACACACAGCGCACCGTGAGCGAATACCTCGATTTCCACATTGCAGTTGCGGCAGATATGGCGGATATCTTTAAGTGTTACTTCACGCGCTAGAACGACACGGGTAAAACCGAGTTCCTGCAATGCCAGAACACCGGCTAAATTATTGACCGTCATTTGCGTGCTGGCATGAAGCGGTAAATCCGGCACTATAGCCCGGGCAATTCTTGCCACGCCCAAATCCTGTACGAGTACAGCGTCCGCGCCCGCTTCGTATAAATAACGCAGATATTCGGCAAGTTCTGCTACTTCCGCATTATCAACCAATGTATTTACAGTTACATGAATTTTCACATTGCGCAGATGTGCAAATTCAATTGCTTCTTTTAAACCGTTTTCATCAAAATTATTGGCATAAGCTCTTGCGCCAAACATTTTGCCGGAAAGATAAACGGCATCAGCGCCGCTTTCCACGGCAGCTTTCAAGGCCTCCATACTTCCGGCAGGTGCTAATAATTCAATCAAAAATATTTCCTCCTGTCATTTACTCAGTTTATTATAATACACGGAACGATAAAAATAAATGGCAGGACAGTGTTTCCTACCATTATTCATTATGTTATTATATCTTTTCGAATATATATTCCAGTTCAACTGCAAAATTGTCACAGACGGATAATTTAATTACATCGAACAATTCCGTTTTAGGATAGATTATCCATAGTTAAAGCACCTCGTTTCCTTCATGTATAAAATTATACACCAAAAATAATGTATTTAATTTACAAAAAAAGGACAGACCGAAAATCCGCCTATCCTGCATATGTATAAAAGCTTTAAATTTTATTTCTGTTTATCCGTTCCTTTCTGTTCTTCCAGAATATGCCAGAATTCATCATAATCCTTTTTCAGGCTTATTAACTGGTCAGCCAAATCAAGTGCCGTCAGCATGGCTATTCTGTCCGGCGGAAGATACTGGTTCTGTTTAAGCAGCGAACGCATTTTTTCATCCACTATTGCCGCCGCTTTTTGTATGCTTTCCACATCATTCACGCCTTTAAGCGGATAGCGTATGCCGAAAATTTCTACCGTTACACGAGTATTGTTTTTTTTATCCGTATCATTAATATTCCCCATAAATTTTCACCTACTTTTGTTTCGTTGCTTTTTCTTTCAGGCAAAGAAAAGCACCCCAAAAGAAAGCCGTTCCAGCTCATTAAATAGTTCTGGTTCAATCTTTTATTACAGTTTATATAATCAAACTTATTACTTTAATTAATAATTACATCTTATGTTCATTATATACTATAAATTTAAACATAGCAAAACTTTATATTTGCAGTAAAAATATTTTGACAGGCAAATTCTTATTGCATACAATTATTTATATTGCATAATGGAGAGTTATAATGAAACAGAAAATTTTTAAATGGCTTTTGCCTCTAACGGCACTGGTTTTAATGATTATATATTATTTGACAAATATTCAGCTTCCGCCGGCAAATTCGGTGGAACTCAAACAAAATTATCATAGTAAAGTAATTCTGGTACCGCTCGACACACGTCCTCCCTGTCAAAAAATGGTTGTTGACGCAGGAAAAATGGCCGGAATTGAAATTATTACTCCGCCGGCGGAAATCATGGATTATTATACACGCAAAGGCGACAGCAGCGCTGTTCAGGAGTGGCTGCTGGAAAATATTTCACAGACCGACGGTGCAATTATTTCTATCGACCAGCTGCTGCATGGAGGACTTCTGGCCTCACGCGAAGCACAGACAACTGATACGCAGCAGACTGAAGTGATGAATTTTCTGCACAAATTGCGCCAAAGGGCAGGCGATAAGCCTATTTACGCATTCAATATTCTGCCACGCATCACGCCGACTCCGACACTTACAAGCGACAGTAAGAAAATTATCAGGATTTCCCGTCTTATTGATGAAATAAGTATTTTTCAAAATATCGATGATATAAAACTTGTCGATGAACTGAAAAGAGATATTGATGAAAATGATTTGAATATCTATCTTGATTTATTTAAGAAAAATACGGCTATGAATAAGGATTTAATCCGGCTGACGCAGGAAAATACTCTGACAAAATTTGTTATCGGCCAGGACGACGGCGAAGATTTCGGCGTTCCGAACATGGAGAAACGCAGTCTGCAAAACTATCTGCATGCACTGAATATACCGCAAAACAAAGTAATGATTACAAAAGGAGCCGATGAAGTAGCCCTGTCTCTTCTGGCTAATTTGGTACAGGAAAAAACACATTACCGCCCTAAAGTCTACGTTGCCTATAATGACGAAAAAGCCGTCGGCACAATTATGCCGTTCATGGCAGGTTCGGTCGGTTCTACGGTCAAGGAAAAATTAATTATGTCTGAGGCTGTGGAAGTAAATTCGCCCGATAAAGCCGGACTTATTTTGTATGTATTCATCGGCAATGATGATAATTTAAACACACGGCGCAAGGCGGCTTTAGAAATAAAACAGTATCTTTCTCAAGGCAAAAAAGTGGCTCTTGTCGATTTGAGCAAACATTTTTCCGCCGGTGAAACACTGTTTCCCCAACTTTTAAAAGAAGATGTACCGATAAACGAACTGACTTGTTATGCCGGCTGGAATACAGCGAGTAATTCCATCGGTACGGCTCTGGCCAATGCCGTCATTTATAAAACAGTCCGTCCTCAGTTCAATACAACGAACGATATACTGGCGCTGGAATATAACCGTTTGACTTTATTGTACAACCGCATACTGGAAGATTACTATTATCTGAAGGAAGTAATCGATGTAATAAATGTCACTTTGCGTCTGCACGGTTATGAAAATGTGAATGACCTGGATATGGAGCATAATTATATCTGGATGAATGATTTGCTTCAGCAGGATATGAACAAACGGGCGTGGAGCTTGTGGCACAGTCGGGCAGCGCAACAGCCGATATACGTTCAAACGCCGGAGGGTATGTATAAGCTTACTGTCCGCTATTTACAGGCGGAAACCTTCTTTCCGTGGCCGCGTACATTCGAGATTTATTTACAGGCACATTTGAATTTATACCGATTGCCATAAAATTATTTTAAGGGAGTTAATTATATTGATTGAGACTTTGATTATGTTGGCCGGTGTCATTGCCGGTTATTTCATTCTGCGATTAAAAAATTCCGCACAGAAGAATATTGCCGTATTAAACGGAAAAATACAGGTTGTCATCGTTGCACTGATTATTTTCATCATGGGAATAAATCTGGGCAGCATTGATGATTTTGCGCAGAAAATGCTGACCATGGGAATACAAAGCCTGCTGTTTGCTATCATTCCGACAGCTTTTTCCGTTGCGGTAGTGTACTTTTTCAGTTGTAAATTCATCATAAGGGGGCATAAATAATGGTATATATAGCATTAATCGCCCTTATTCTGGGAATTATCAGCGGACAGTTCATTTTCTCCGCTCAATATCACGGCTATTTCAGTCTAATCGCTGATTATCTGCTGTATATTTTAATGTTTTCCGTCGGTATAAGTGTCGGAATGAATGAAACAGTTATCCAGAAAATAAAGAATTACAATTTAAGCATACTCTTAATACCGGTAGGTGTTACTATCGGTTCTGTATTCGGCGGATTTGTCTGCGGACTTATTTTCGACATGCGTCCTGTTGACAGTCTTTCTATCGGTGCCGCCATGGGCTGGTACAGTCTGTCCGGTGTAATGCTCGAAACACTGTCTTCCGCTCCGATTGGCACTATCGCCTTTTTGAGCAGTCTTATGCGTGAATTCATCGCTTTTTTAATGATACCGCTGTTCGTAAAATATCTGAACACTTACTGTGCTATTGCCGCAGCCGGAGCAACGAGCGAAGATACGACGCTTCCTATGCTGATAAAATACAGCGGTGAGGAATTCATCATTATCTCCGTTATAAACGGCGTATTGTGTTCCGTTGCCGTACCGATTTTAATAAATTTATTTTTTTCTGTTTTCTAAAATAAAAGGGTATTTGCTGTTAAACAAATACCCTTTTTTATATTATGCTACAAGTTCCAACATATTGTTTTCGAATGCCAGAATACAGCTTTCATAATAACCGTCGCCCGTTACACGCGGTCCGCTCAATACTTCATATCCCGCTTCATGCAGCTTCTTTGTCAATTCATTTACTTTTTCCTTTGAGCCAAGTTTAAACGACAGATGAATTAATCCTTGGTGAAACATATCGAACGGCTTTTCCTTCATATCCGGTCTATTCATTATTTCCAAACGTGAACCGTCGTCAAATGACAGAAAATACGTTTTCAAACCTGTTTTCGGATTATGGTACATATCATTCGGCTGAGCATGGAAAAAGCGGACAAAAAAATCTTTCGCTCCTTCCAAATCCCAGACATACATAGCAATATGGTCGATTTTCATAACAATCAGCTTCTTTCTTTTTTATAATTTATGCGCCACAGGCTGCATTTTATCATACGTATAGAAATATTCAAAACCTAAACTCTTTAAAATCTGCTGTGTTTTTGCAATTTTAAAGCCGTACTGTGTCTCATCATGCCCGTCGGAACCTATAGTGATGATTTTTCCGCCCAGCTGTCTGTACATTTTAAGAATGTCCTGCGACGGTGTCAAATCTTTCAGTCCGTAACGGTAACATGAAGTGTTCACTTCTATGCCTTTACCGTCGGCGATGACCTGTTTTAAAATCTCTTCAATAATAGGTGCCACTTTTATAAACGGATAATCGCCATATCTGTCATATCGTTTTATCATATCCAGATGACCGAGAACACTGTAATTTTTATACCGTTGTATTACTTTCAGGATTTCCGCATAATAGTTCAGATTATATTGTGCCTGTGTTCTGCCTTCCTGAAAAGCATAATTCCAAAATTCCAGATTATCAATCTGATGGCAGGAACAGATTATAAAATCAAACGGATACTTTTGAAAAGTCGTTTCATATTGTGCAATGGTATGAGTCTGTATGCCGAATTCCATTCCCCATTTTAAAATTATTTTACCCTGATATTTTTCTTTATATTCGTTAAACTGTGCCAGAGATTTTTCACAGTCGCAGTTTAAATCCGTTTTTACGCCGTAATCAATATGGTCGGTAAAACAGATTTCATCTAATTGCCGTGCTATTGCACATTGTATGACTTTTTCCATCGGACAGGTTGAGTCATCACTGAATTCACTATGTATATGATAATCCGCAATCATTATAAAATCTCCTCCCTTGCTATTGTCATAATAGTGTATAATAGATATAAAATCTATCAGTATTTACTTTATTTTTTATAACAATTGTACTTACAAGGAGTTTATCATGATTACGACCAATATAATGAATGATTACTCGGAAATCGTTCCTTATAATAATCCGAATTTTCCTATATATGCACGCAAAAATTTTCTTTCCGATTATATGGAACGTAAATCGCTTTGTCACTGGCATGATGATGTAGAATTTATCGGCATTTTGCGCGGTTCTATGAAACAGTACATAAACGGCAGAACATACACGTTAACGAAGGGCAATATTCTCATTATCGGCTCGCGCCAGTTTCATCAGGGCTATGCCAACGGCAATGAAGACTGTGAATTTCTCTGTGTTCTAATCAACCCGGCCGTCTTTAAAAATAACACTGCTGTTTTTGCTGATTTTGTAAAACCCGTTATTAATAATGTTTCAGCTGATAAAATTATTCTGTCTGCTGATGATATACGCACCAATGAAATTTTTTCTTATATGCAGAAGCTGGTAAATCTTTCTCAGATGGAAAACGGCACTACAATACTGCAGTGTCTTGGCACAGTATATTTTCTCTGGCAGGAATATTTCAATATGCTGAAATATGATTTAAATATGGAAAAAATTAGCACTGATGCGGAAATAACATCCGCCAAGAATATGGTTTCATTCATCTATGAAAATTATCAGGAAAATATTTCCTTAATGCAGATAGCGGCTTCTGCCGGTGTCTGTCGCAATAAATGCTGTCAACTGTTTCGCAAATACGTCAAACGAACCCCCATTGATTTTCTTAACAGTTATCGTTTGGAAAGAAGTAAATATCTTCTGCAAAACAGTTCATATTCCGTAACGCAGATAGCCTTCCGATGCGGGTTCAATAGTGTGAGTTATTATATCGAACTGTTCCGGCGCAATAATAAATGCACGCCGCGTCAATACCGCATCAATCACCGGATAAAATGAAAAGCAGGGTTTTAGGCCCTGCTTTTTATTTTTATTAAAGTTTTTTTACAGCTTCGGAAAGAGGCGGTATAATCTGTTTTTTACGGGACATTACACCCGGCAGATACATAACCGATTTGCTTGCATCCTGTTTAAATGCTTCGCCGATTAAATTTTTCGGTTCACCGCTGAACAACAAGTAACTGCCTTCATTAATAATATCCGTTACGATGACTATGGACATCGCATAGCCTTCTTTTTCGCATACCTGCGCCATATTGGCAAGGATTTCATCCTGCATAGCCATTACTTGATCAGTATCCATTACGGAAAGCTGACTGATAAGCATTGGATAATTGCCGATTTGGAACTCTTTGGAATCGTTTTTAACGATTTGTGCCGGAGTCATATCACCGATATCTGCACCGGCTTTAAGCATAGCAAGACCGTATTCTTTATAATCGACACCGGCGATTTTTACCAGATATTCTACAGCGTCTTTATCCGCCTGCGTGCAGGTAGGAGATTTGAACAGTACCGTATCGGAAATAATTGCGGACATCAAAAGACCGGCAATCTGCTGCGGAATTTCCACTCCGTACTGCTGATACATATTCGTAACGATTGTGCATGTACAGCCGACAGGACGGACATTAATGAAAATAGGATCGCTTGTCTGTAAGCCGCCGAAACGGTGATGGTCGACAACTTCAACGATTTTACCCGATTCAATGCCTTCTACAGCTTGACCGAGTTCGTTATGGTCAGTAAGAATAACGGCTTGTTTTTCCGGCATCATAAATTTATCTTTGCTTACGATACCTACAAGTTTGCCGTTTTCTACAACAGGGTAGTTACGATATTCATTCGTTTCCAGAATACCTTTGACATCGCTAATCATATCAGTAGGCTTGAACGATACGATATCAGTCGTCATAATGCTGGAAACGGGAGCGCACTGGCTGATAAGGCGAGCCGTACTGTATGTGTCAAATGCGGTAGTGAGTACGATTACATTTTTAGCCTGTGCTTTAGCGATGATTTCATCGGAAATTTCAGCACCGCTTGTAATAATCATGCAGGAAACGCCGAGGTCGATACATTTTGCATAAGCCTCTTCCGGTCTGTTGCCGATAATGACGATTTCTCCTGCCTTGATAGTAGACGCAACGCGTTCGATACAGCTGGCAATAACTTTGATATCACCTGTAATTTTGGCGGTATCATCACCTTTCACCAGCACATTGGCTTCAATTACTTTTTCGATGTCAATGATGGAAGCACCGGAAGCGGATACACTGTCAAGCGTGATTTCCTGGAAATACGCTTTCGCCAAATCACTGACACTTGCCATGCCGACGAGATTGTCATTCTCATCCACAACCGGTACGGAACGAAGACCGGCTTCTTTCATAGCCATACCTAAAATACGGAGATTATCCGTAGTTTTAACTTTTTTCGTTACCTCAATAGCAATATCGCTTACGCGCGGATAAATATCACTGACAAGCTGCGGAGCCTGTGCCTTGAAATAATCAAGAGCGTATTTTGTTTCTTTATTAATGCTGCCGGCACGTGCCGCTACAACATTTTCAGTGCCCATAACACGTTTTAAATTAGCATAGGCGATAGCGGAACAGATAGAGTCCGTATCAGGGTTTCTATGACCGATAACATAAATATTTTTTGTACTCATAGATAAAAAAACCTCCATATCTCAAAATATAACTTTATTATATCATTATAATAATTATCTGCAAAACTATTTCCTTATCTTTGAATAAGAAAACTTTTTTGCTTTTTGATAATGACTACTGCCGCATACTAAGGTAAAAATAAAAGCCCCGAAAAGGGGCTTTTCAGTGAATTGCAATAACATAAGTTATCATCACCTTTTGATATATTTTTCTCTTAATGCCAGTTTATGTTTCATGGCGGATATAAAATCTTTTGCCCTTAGCAGGTCGTTTTCGTCAGGATGCTTAGCAGCATTTTCCCAGCGCTTTCGGTTACGTTCATTTGCCGCATGCGGGTCGTTTTTGTCTGCGCTGTTTTGACGACGGGCTAAAAGTGCAGGATTTATCTTTCCTTGACTGGAAAACGTCCCAAGCACATCACAGTCATTTCCTAGTCTGGAAGCGGCACGTGCAAAAGCTGTTACGGCATGTTCGCTGCCAATCTCAGCACCGTGTGTCTGAAACAGTACGACCGTTTTACCGGAGATTTCAGACAGCAGCTGTTGTACTGCCCTGTCAGGAGCACCGCGCGTCAGCCAGTATCCAACAGCGATATAATCATAATCATCAAGAACAATTTTATCGACATCTTTTATAGAAAAAATATCCGCTTCATTTTCGGCAAAAGCACTGTACATGGCTTTTGCAATCTGTTTCGTATTACCGGTTACGCTGGAATAGACAATTAACCATTTCTGCAAATAAATTCCTTCTTTCTGACTTTCTGATATTTTTTCATATATTATACAATAATAATAAACAATATGCTGTTGTTTTTCCAACCTAATAATATAAAAACCTCCTGTCATAATTATATAACAGGAGGTCTTGTCTTAATCTTCCATTTTGCGGATTGGATTGAATGTAAAGCTGTCGCCGCTGACATCAATATCAACGGTATCGCCCTCTTTAACATCACCCTTGATGATTTCCTTGCTTAACTGCGTTTCCACTGTATGAGTCAACAGTCTGCGAAGCGGACGGGCACCGAAGTTAGGGTCGAAACCTTCATTTGCCAATTTGCTGAGAGTTTCATCGGACCAGGAAAGTGAAATATTGACTTGATGCTGCAGACGGTTATTGAGATTGTTGAGCATAATCGTTGCAATCTGTTTAACCTGCTGCTTATCAAGTGCTTTAAATACGATTATATCATCGACACGGTTTAAAAATTCCGGACGGAAATAATCTTTAAGCAAGTCTTTAACCAGTTTTTGTGCCGTAGCAAAATCACTCTGGTTCAGGATTTCATGGCTGCCGAGGTTGGATGTCATAATGATGACCGTATTTTTAAAGTTTACGACACGGCCTTTACCGTCAGTAAGTCTACCGTCATCGAGAATTTGCAGAAGTACGTTGAATACATCACGATGAGCTTTTTCAATTTCATCGAGCAGGATTACACTGTATGGACGGCGGCGAACTGCTTCTGTAAGCTGGCCGCCTTCATCATAGCCGACATATCCTGGAGGCGCACCGATTAAGCGGGCAACGGAATGTTTTTCCATATATTCGCTCATATCGATACGAATAATACTGCGTTCGTCATCAAACAGACTTTCGGCAAGTGTTTTGGCAAGTTCCGTTTTGCCTACACCGGTAGGGCCGAGAAAGATAAACGAGCCAATTGGACGATTCGGGTCTTTAATGCCGGCACGGGCACGGATGATGGCTTCACTTACGGCTTTAACCGCTTCGTCCTGACCGACTACGCGTTCATGCAGTACATCTTCAAGATGAACAAGTTTATCACGTTCACCCTGAAGCATTTTCGTTACGGGAATACCTGTCCAGCGGCTTACTACCTGAGCTATGTCCTCTTCAGACACTTCTTCTTTTAAAAGACGGTTGCCTTCATCATCCTGCACGGCTTTTTCCATTTCAGCAAGCTCTTTTTGCAACTGAGGAATTTTACCGTATTTAATTTCGGAAGCTTTGGCATAGTCGCCGCTTCTTTGAGCTTTTTCCATTTCGATATTGGCTGAATCCATTTCTTTTTTTATGGCACGGACACGGACAATTCCCTGTTTTTCCTTATTCCATTTGTCCATCAGTTTATTTTCTTCAGCTTGCAATTTTTCTTTTTCATCAATTAATTTATCCAGTTTCTCCTTGGAAGCTTCATCTGTTTCTTTATTTAACGCTTCTTCTTCAATTTGCAGCTGCATGATTTTGCGGCGCAGTTTTTCAATCGGTTCCGGCATGGATTCGATTTCCGTGCGCAGTTTGGCAGCAGCTTCATCGACAAGGTCGATTGCTTTATCCGGCAGGAAACGGTCGGAAATATATCTGTCGGATAAAACGGCGGCGGAAACAAGCGCATTATCGCGAATTCGTACACCGTGATGAACCTCATAGCGTTCTTTCAGTCCGCGTAGAATAGAAATAGTATCTTCTACAGAAGGCTGGTCAACCATTACAGGCTGGAAGCGGCGTTCCAGTGCTGTATCCTTTTCGATATATTTACGGTATTCATTCAATGTTGTTGCACCGATACAGCGCAACTGTCCGCGGGCAAGCATCGGTTTTAATAAATTACCTGCGTCCATAGCGCCTTCAGCGGCACCGGCACCGACTACCGTATGAATTTCATCAATGAATAATAAAATCTGTCCGTCCGATTTGACTATTTCGTTAAGTACGGATTTCAGTCTTTCTTCAAATTCGCCGCGGTATTTGGCACCGGCAATCAGAGAGCCCATATCCAGAGAGTAAAGTGTCTTATTTTTAAGTGATTCCGGTACATCTCCGGCAACAATGCGGCGGGCAAGACCTTCGACAATAGCCGTTTTGCCGACACCCGGTTCACCGATTAATACAGGATTATTTTTTGTACGGCGGGAAAGAATTTCAACTGTACGGCGAATTTCCTCATCGCGTCCGATAACAGGGTCAAGTTTGCCGACTCTTGCCATCGCAGTCAAATCACGGCCGTATTTTTCCAGTGATTTATAACCGCTTTCCGGATTATCGCTGTTTACATTCTGTTTACGTTCTGTTTTGATAACGGACATGATTTTATTCTGGTGCAGATTGAATTCACGGCATAATGACTGCATTTCATCATCACTGTCGCTGACAATGGCAAGTAATAGATGTTCGGTGCTGATGTAATCGTCCTTCATATTTTCAGCCAGTTTAGCGGCACGACCGAGAACACGAACCATTTCCGTACTCATGCCAAGACGGCTCTGGCCTTTGACGCTCGGAATTTTTTTGAGCATTTGTTCCAGTTTTGCTTTAAGCATAGGCAAGTCGACTCTGCATTCACTGAAAATAGTGGCAAGAAGGCCTTCCGGTTCTTTTATGAGAGCAGCCAGTACATGAGCTGATGTTATTTCCTGATGATAGCGAAGCGCTGCCTCCTGTTGAGCGGACTGCATGGCTTCAAGAACTTTTTGCGTATATTTTTCTTCACCCATGAAGAATTCCTCCAATCATGATGATTAATTTCTATTATTATTATGTTTAAAATCCATAGTAAGTTCTTTTTTTCTTACTAAAGTCATTATAAAGTCAAAAAGTCAAATTGTCAATAAAAATTTTCGACTTTTTGACTTTTATTTT
>OGYT01001313.1_pt1 | contig 16764 bp, 8 predicted proteins | sample 1576631 | NCBI WGS metagenome assembly OGYT01 (sample SAMEA3541588, study PRJEB24748) | human gut metagenome | biome: human gut; feature: human-associated habitat; material: faeces | place: China | collected 2012
GACGGACCGACACAGCACACACCGGATGTACGGGCTGGAACAGCTCATGCAGCAGACAGATTTTGCGGCTGATATTCTGCTTCTGCGCCGTGGACAATAGTCCCTCACCGCTGGTGGGTTCGGCCTTATCCGACTGGCTGATCACAAACAGTACTTTATGCCGGTATGCCTCCCCAATTACCTGATGATAAAAGTGCTCATCCACTGCCAGTGCGCGGTCATCGGCTTTAATGAGCCACAGCACCAGGTCGAGGCGAGGAAGCTGTTCGCGGTACAGCGCAGCATACTCGGTATCGCGAGCGCCACTTTCACCCACACCGGGCAGGTCCACCAGCGTCATAAACCGCTCACCAACCTGCAGCCGAAAGCGCAGTGGCTCACGGGTACAGGCAGCAACATCGCTGACTGGCGATACCTCACTGGCAAACAGGGCATTACACAGGCTGGATTTCCCGGCTCCGGATTTACCCATAATGCCGATCACTGGCTCGTAGCGGGTTAACTGATTTATCTGCTGCAATATACGTTCAGATACCCATTGTGGCAGACCATCAAGCGACTGCTGAAACGGCTTCAAACCTTCAGAATTGTTCATTACTACTCCTCTGAAAAATAATACAAAAACGGCAGAATCGTGAGATTCCGCCGTTAGTCGGGTATGTTCAGAAGAATGATATATGTCTGAAAATAATTTGAATTAAGGTAAGCGTTAAACAGCTGCCGCCTGTGATCCCGGCCCCTAAGTCGTTAGGTTATTCTGCCCCCCTCATCCTCAGGCCCGATCAGTGGATAAGGGCAAATTGTCCGAGGGGCGATAGGGCATTGGGCAGTAAGGTTTTATAGTTGTTAGGCATTAATCTAACGTTATAGAAACATCAGCTAATACGATGACTGTCTATATTTGAAACGTCATCTCTTGCTTTTACATAAGTATTAATGCTGATTGTCATCAATTTGATTATAATCATGGCACTTTATTGATTACCGTATTAAATTTTTATTTTTCCCTATAGTGATGATTCATGCCTAGTCCCCCTTGTAAGCGGCTTGACGACTTGAGTCAGGTCCAGCGCGAACGGCTGGCCTACATCGATTTTCGGCTTTACTTCTTCGGTGAGATCGGTCGCCCAGATCTGATTGAGCGCTTTGGCGTTGCTCCAGCAGGAGCGACTCGCGATTTGGCTTTGTACCGGGAGATCGCTCCGAATAACATCACCTTTGATGGTAGCGACAAGATCTATCGTATCGGGCAGGCGTTCTCTCCGTTGTTCGAGCACGCATCGCAGCGTGTTCTGTCGGCGCTGGCTCTGGGCTTTGGCGATGGCGTGAATGGCCCAATGCAGGCGTTGCTACCCTGTGAATCCCCCACAGCCCTGAGCATACCCAAGATGGATGTGTTGGCCGTGATTTGTCGAGCCATCCACTCCAAGCGCCCCGTCGCCATCCGCTACCACTCGATGAGCAGCGGAAAGTCCGAACGGGTCATTGTGCCCTTTGCTTTGGTAGATACCGGCCTGCGCTGGCACGCCCGGGCCTTTGATCGCAAGAGTGGAGAGTTTCGGGATTTCGTCGTCACCCGCATCGAAGCGCCAACATTGCTTGAAGAGGTTCCGCAGGCCAACGAACGACCGGATAATGATATCCAGTGGACGCGCATCGTTGAGTTGGATTTCGTGCCGCACCCACGTGTTGAACGCCCCGAAATCATCGAGATGGACTACGGGATGACCGGTGGCTCGATTAGGATGTACGTTCGTGCAGCGGTGGCAGGCTATATGTTGCAGCGCTGGCGTGTTGACTGCTCACCCGATCATTGCCTAAATGGACCGGAGTACCGTTTATGGCTCAAAGATCATCTCGCGATCTACGGCGTGAAAAACGCCTTACTGGCACCAGGCTATAGCACCTCTATAAAGGCTGACTCTTGATGGAACTGATCGACAATATCAATCGCCTGCTCGGAGACGACCTAAAGCAGACGCTCAAACCCGGTGCTCGCCTGAAGATCGCCGCCTCCTGCTTTTCGATGTACGCGTTTGAAGCGCTAAAAGCAGAGCTGGAAAAAATCGACGAGCTGCAATTCATCTTTACCTCGCCGACGTTCACCGCCAATGAAGTAACCGACAAGATTCGTAAGGAACGCAAAGAATTCCACATACCGAAGGCTGACCGCGAACGTAGTCTGTACGGTAGTGAGTTCGAAATTCAGCTGCGCAACAAACTGACCCAGCGCGCAATTGCAAAAGAGTGTGCGGACTGGATGCGGCGTAAGACAACATTCAAGTCCAATCGCAGCAAGGCTCCGATGCAGCAGTTTGCTTGTGTTCAGGCCGCCGCCGCAGAGACTGCCTACATGCCACTGCACGGATTTACGGCCGTCGATCTTGGCTACCAGCAAGGCAATGCTGTTTCAAACCTCGTCAACAAAATGGACGAGTCGACGTTTACGGCGACCTACCTCAATCTGTTTAACCAGATCTGGCAAGATCCTGAGAAGCTGGAGGATGTAACGGCGCAGATCTGCGACCACATTGCATCCGTCTACCAGGAAAACTCGCCTGAAAGTATCTACTTCCTGATGCTCTATAACATCTTCAATGAGTTTCTGGACGACCTCAACGAGGATGTCCTGCCCAATGACCGCACGGGCTATCAAGACACGCTCATCTGGAACAAACTCTTCAATTACCAGAAAGATGCTGCCACTGGGATCATCAACAAACTTGAAAACTACAGCGGTTGCATCCTGGCCGACAGCGTGGGCTTGGGCAAAACCTTCACCGCACTTGCCGTCGTAAAGTATTACGAACTGCGCAACAAGTCAGTTCTGGTGTTATGCCCCAAAAAACTTGCGGGCAACTGGCTGAACTATAACCGCAACCTTAAGACCAACATATTTGCTCGCGACCGGTTCAGCTACGACGTGCTTTGTCATACTGACCTCAGCCGTACGAGCGGCGAGTCGTTTGGAACACCATTGAATCGCATCAACTGGGGCAACTACGACCTCGTCGTCATCGACGAGTCACACAACTTCCGCAACAATGACGCCTACAAAGACAAGGAAACCCGCTACCAGATACTGATGAACAAGGTCATCAAGGAGGGCGTGAAAACCAAAGTGCTGATGCTTTCGGCCACCCCGGTGAACAACCGCTTCAATGACCTGCGCAACCAATTGGCACTAGCCTACGAAGGCGATTCAGAAAACCTCAGCAAGAAGCTGCGTACCAGCAAGACGGTAGAAGACATTTTCCGTGGTGCGCAGGCCAGCTTCAATGCATGGGCAAAGCTTCCGCCGGAAGAGCGCACAGCGCGAGCCATCCTGGACTCGTTGGACTTCGACTTCTTCGAATTGCTCGACAGCGTCACCATCGCACGCTCGCGCAAGCATATTCAAACCTTCTACGACACCACGGAGATCGGCCAATTCCCCGAGCGCCGCAAGCCCTTGTCGTTCCACTGTCCGCTCACGCAGCGAACGGATGTGATGAGTTTCAACGAAATCTTCGAGCAACTGTCTTTGCTCCGGCTCGCCGTTTACGCCCCGATCAGCTACATCCTGCCCAGTCGGCTCAAGAAGTACGAGGAGATGTATGACACTCAGGTCGAAGGCAAGGGCAAGCTTAAGCAAGTCGATCGCGAAAAGAGCCTGCAGGCATTAATGACGACCAACCTGCTCAAGCGCCTGGAAAGTTCGATTGAGTCCTTCCGCTTGACGCTCCAGTCCCTGCGCACGAACCTCACAAATACACTGGACAAGATCAGCTCGTTCAATCACACCGGTGACCTCAGCGGTATTAACGGCAGAATCAATGACCTGACCGAGCAGTTGGAAAACCTTGACGCAGACGACGACTTGCCCAACATTGGCGACAGCGAGATCGGCGGCAAAGTCAAAATCAGCCTCGCCGATATGGACCTGCCTTCATGGGAGCACGAGCTGAAGGTCGATCTGGAAATCATTGATGCCTTGCTGACGTCGATGAATAAGATCACAGCTGCCGATGATGCTAAGCTGCAGCACGTAAAGGCACTGATCCTGAAGAAGATCACAGCACCCCTGAATCCCGGTAACAAGAAGGTACTGATCTTCACCGCCTTCGCCGACACCGCTGACTATCTGTATGCCAATTTGGCTCCGGAATTGCTGGCAACACATACCTTGCACAGCGCGAAAGTCACCGGCAAGGGTGCGCCAAAATGCACGCTGAAGAAGAGCTATGACTTCCAGGAACTGCTCACCCTTTTCTCGCCTCACTCGAAGGAGAAAGCCACCGTGCTGCCAAATGAGGAGGCAGAGATCGATTTGTTGATCGGCACCGATTGTATCTCTGAAGGCCAGAATCTGCAGGACTGCGACTATCTTATCAACTACGACATCCACTGGAATCCAGTGCGCATCATCCAGCGCTTCGGCCGAGTGGATCGCATCGGTTCACTTAATAGCAGCATCCAACTGGTTAACTACTGGCCAGACATCTCACTCGACGAATATATCAATCTGAAGGAACGAGTTGAGAGCCGGATGATGATTGCTGATGTCACAGCCACTGGCGATGACAACGTGCTGAGTGCTCAAGCCAACGACGTGTCTTATCGCAAAGAGCAATTGCGACGTCTGCAGGAGGAGGTTATTGAGCTGGAAGACCTGAAAACCGGAGTGTCGATCACTGATCTCGGGCTCAATGACTTCCGAATGGACTTGCTCAACTATGTGAAGGCTAATGGCGAATTGAGCAACGTGCCAAGCGGGATGCACGCCGTAGTGTCTGCTAAGCCGGAGATGGGCCTGCGCCCTGGTGTGATCTTCACGCTGCGCAACCGCAATCCGAGCGTCAACGTCAGTCAACACAACCGGCTGCACCCTTACTACCTCGTCTATATCAATCGCGAGGGTGAAGTCATTCACGATCACACCGAAGTCAAACGTTTACTGGATCTGGTACGCACTTGCTGCAAGGGACAAGCCCAGCCTATTACAGATGCCTGTCTGCTATTCAACGAGGAAACGGCCGATGGCCGCAAGATGCAGGTGTATTCGGACCTGCTTGGCAAGGCCATCCGCTCAATGATTGAAGTGAAAGAAGAGAAGGATCTGGACAGCCTCTTCTGCGGCGGTAAGACCACCGCGCTGGTCAATACCATCGCCGGGCTGGACGACTTCGAACTGCTCACCTTCCTTATCATTCAGGAGGCCGGATGAGTCAATCTGCGCGATTTGAGTCGAATACCGCGTTCATCAATTATCCGAAGCAGGCTGTCTTTGGTCGTACCCTGCCAAAGAATAAGATCTACGAACACAGCGGCGCCAATACGAGGCTGAAGGACTTGTTCGTCGAGCAGGTGGAGCAGATCGTCTGGCAATACAAGTTGGCTCCGGAAACGATCAACCTGCCCGCCAGGCTGGGAGTACCAGAGCTTCAGATTTTCTCAATCCAGCTCAAGGCATCGGAGCTGAATCTGGACGTTTTGCGTTGCATCGATGGCGCAGTGCAGTTTCCCATTATCTTCGAGCTGAGCTTTGATGGCCGAACAAAGGTGATCGCTGCGTACAAACGCCCCAATGAGTCAGACGCCAGCCGTTGGGTCTTGAGTGACTACTTTGCAACAGCCTGGTTGCCGAGTGACTGTGAGCGCGCCGCCATGCCCTTAGCACTCGACTTGGGCGGCTTGTATGAGCAGTTGCTTCACAGCCTGATCTCCACGCCCGCGCGCCTACAAGAAAGTCTCGCGGATTTGGTCGCACGTGTCGAACTGGTTGCAGCCAAGGAACGTGAGGTTGAAAAAATAGCCAGCAGACTTGCCAAAGAAAAACAATTCAACCGCAAGGTAGAGATCAACGCCAAACTGCGAATGTTGGAAATAGAACTGGAAGAACTCAAACATTGATAGATCACAACAGGTATAAGGGAATAAAACTGAAATGAAGATTCAATCCGTTCGCATCAAAAACTTCCGGGCACTCAAAGACGTCACGATTCCCTTCGACTCCGTTACGACATTCATAGGGCCGAACGGCGCTGGCAAGTCGACAGTGCTACATGCACTCGATTGGTTCTTCAACGGCAAGCCCGGCTCGCTGACAGAGAAAGACTGCTCCTTTGGAGAAGCTAGCGAAGACATCGAGGTGCAAGTCACATTCGCAGATCTCACCGAAAAGGATCGGGAGGCGCTTGGTAAGTACACTCCAGAGGGCGCAGCTACATTCACGGCGTGGAAGCGCCGTTCAGCTGACGGCACCGATGTGCTCTCTGCAAACGCAAAGGGATTCCCAGAGTTCAACGTAATCAAAACTGCAAATGGCGTAGCGGCGAAGAGGGAGCTTTATACAAATCTCAGAACTAGTCGTCCAGAGCTGGAGCTTCCTACAGCCACTACCGGTACAGCCATTGACCAGGCAATGACTACCTGGGAGGCATCACATACAGAGTTACTCGTAGACGCCCCCGAATCGCTGCAAACCAACTTCTTTGGTTTCAACAGCGGCGGCAAGATGAGCGGCCTCTTCGATTTTGTGCTGGTGACTGCAGACCTTCGTGCAAGCGAAGAGTCCATTGACGGTAAATCGAGCATCATCGGACGCATCCTGGAACGCTCCGTTGATCGTGCAGCGGCAGATCAGGAGATTGCGGCAATCGTCGAGGAGTCCAGAGCAAAGCAGCAGAAAGTCTACGAAGAGAAATTCCAAGCCCAGCTTAAGGTGATGACGACGCAGCTTAACGAGGTTGTTTGCTCATACTCACCCGGTCGGGCGGTCACGGTTTCTCCCGCAGAGGTAGAGCTCAAAGCCCCCAAGACCACGTTCGAAGTATCCGTGCTCGATGGTACAACCGAAACAGCGGTAGAGCGACAGGGGCATGGTTTTCAGCGGACTATTCTGATCTCGGCGCTCCAGCTCTTGGCACAATCGGGAGCAGCTTCAGCCGACGGAGTCATCTGTTTAGCAATTGAAGAACCTGAGCTCTTTCAGCACCCGATTCAGGCACAGGCGTTTGCAAAAGTGCTCCGCTCACTTGTTGAAGACCCCGACAAGTGTATCCAAGTAACCTATGCAACGCACAGCCCTTATTTCCTTGAGGCCCGCCATTTTGATCATGTCAGGAGATTGACGCGATCATCTGGAGAGACTCCGACTGTGACTATCCACTTTGCCTCCATTGATGATGTGAAGACCAGGCTGCACCAGATAGTAAATGGTGATGTTGTCGAACGTCAGTTAGATGGCATCGTTTCAGAGCAACTGGCTGTAGCCCTCTTTGCCCATCGCGCTTTTCTTGTGGAGGGTACCACCGAGTCATCGGTGTTCCACGGTATAGGCGACAAAATATCTCATGGTGCGCTTGAAGCCGCTGGTATTTCCATTGTCCCAGTCGGAGGCAAGACGTCGATTCCTCTTGTCCATGCCATCCTGTCCGCACTCGGTATCCCGGTTTATGCGCTTTTCGATGCTGACAGAGCATGTGCGGCGCGAGCAAAAGCCAAAGGAAAACAGCAAAACAAGATCGATGAAGAACTTGCAAAAAATGCCCGAGAAAACCGGACAGCTCTGAAATACTTCGGTATTGCTGAAGAAGATTTTCCGGAAGCTGTCGTAGGCGACACAGTCGCCATTTTTGAAGACCATCTGGAATCATTTCTCGTAGCCAACTGGCCTGAGTGGCTAGCTGCTTGCAGTGAAATCGAGATTGCCACAGGTATTAGTCTCTCGAAGAACCAACTCGCATACCGCACGGCGACACTCAAATCCGCAGGGGCGGTGCCAGAGATGCTCCAGCAAATTTTGGCCAAGGTAGAAGGAAAATGACTATGCATGAAATCATCTGCCCCCATTGCGGCAAGGCTTTCAAGATTGATGAAGCTGGTTACTCAGACATTCTGAAACAGGTTCGCGATGCTGACTTTGAGAAGCAGTTACATGAACGCCTTGAGCTGGCCGAAAGGGACAAGCAAAATGCGGTCGAGCTGGCTCAAGCCAAGGTTACCAGCGAATTGCAGAAGGCTGCTTCTGAAAAAGATGCCGAAATCCAGGCATTAAAGGCTAGGCTGGATGCAGGAGAGGTGGCGCAAAAGCTTGCTGTCAGTGAGGCGCTGAGCGCGGTAGAAAAAGATCGCGATGCACTGAGGAACGCGCTGGAAAAAGCAAAGCAAGAGATTGAAACTAAAGCTCAACTGGCCGAGGCGAAGCGATTAAGTGAGCTACAGCAAGCCGAGGCCACCAAGGATGCGGAGATTCAGCGTCTGCAGGCCAAGCTTGCAGCGGGCGAAGTTACACAAAAGCTCGCGCTCACCGAAGCGGTCAGCGTGGTGACGAAGGAGCGTGACGAACTCAAGAACGGACTAGAGCGAGCAGCATTGGAAAAGCAACTTGCCGAGACTGCACTCAAAGATAAATACGAAACACAGCTTAAAGATCGCGATGGTGAGATTGTACGTCTGCGGGACATGAAGGCACGGCTGTCGACCAAGATGATTGGGGAAACCCTGGAGCAGCATTGCGAGATTGAGTTTAACCGTCTCCGAGCCACCGCATTCCCAATGGCCTACTTCGAAAAAGACAACGACGTTCGCACCGGCAGCAAGGGCGACTACATCTTCCGGGACATGGATGATGCAGGCACCGAGATCGTCTCGATCATGTTCGAGATGAAGAACGAAGGCGACGAAACAGCAACCAAGAAGAAAAACGAAGACTTCTTCAAGGAGCTCGACAAGGACCGCACCGAAAAAGGTTGCGAATACGCCGTGCTGGTTTCCCTGCTGGAGCCAGACAGTGAACTTTACAACGCTGGGATCGTTGATGTGTTTCACCGCTACCCGAAGATGTATGTCGTTCGGCCTCAGTTCTTCATCCCCATCATCACGCTACTACGCAATGCAGCGATGAAGTCACTTCAATACAAGTCCGAGCTGGCGCTGGTGAAGGCGCAGAACATCGACATCACCCAATTTGAAACCCAGCTCGATGACTTCAAGACCGCATTCGGTCGCAACTGGCGTTTGGCTTCAGATGGGTTTGAAGAAGCGGTCAAGCGCATCGACGAAGCCATCAAGGACCTTGAAAAGACCAAAGAAGCCCTGCACAAGTCCGCCAACAATCTTCGGCTTGCCAACGATAAAGCCGAAGACCTGACGGTCAAGCGACTCACGCGCGGCAACCCAACGATGGCTGCCAAATTTGCCGAGCTCAAACACCAAAACAATTCTGACGCCGAATAAAACCAGCCCAGAAAGAATTAGGACGCCGCGCAACAGTGCGACGTCCAGAGGAAAAGAACATGGAAAAGCTAAAAATGCATTCACCAAATCTCACGCAGGACAACATCGCCCGCATTCGCGATCTGTTTCCAGGCTGCATCACCGAAGCCAAGGGCGAAGACGGCAGTGTGAAACTGGCGGTGGATTTTGACCAACTGCGGCAGGAGCTTGCTGAGTCGATTGTGGAAGGACCGCAAGAACGCTACCACCTGAACTGGCCCGGTAAGCGCGAAGCCTTGCTCGCGGCTAACGCGCCGATTGCCAAGACACTGCGCCCGGTGCGTGAGGAAAGTGTGGACTTCGATACGACGAAGAACCTGTTCATTGAGGGAGACAACCTTGATGCACTGAAGCTGTTGCAGGAGACGTATCTGGGCAAGGTGAAGCTGATCTACATTGATCCGCCGTACAACACCGGGAACGACTTTATTTACGAGGATGACTTTGCCGAAGATGCAGACGAATACTTGCGTCGTTCAAATCAAGTGGATGAAGACGGAAATAGATTGGTGGCCAACACAGTATCGAATGGCCGCTTTCATTCCGATTGGCTCTCAATGATTTATTCACGGCTTCGTCTTGCTAGGGGGTTATTAAAAGAAGATGGTGCCGTCTTTATCTCGATCAATGATGCTGAATTTGAGAACTTAAAAAGCATAGCCAGTGAAGTTTTCGGTGCAGAGAATTTTGTTGGTACGATGGTTTGGGCAGCAGGAAGAAAGAATGACTCGCGCTTTATATCGGCGTCACACGAATACATCGTTTGCTTTGCGCGTAGTATGAATGCTCTTAAAGAGCAAGGAGCCTCGTGGCAAATTCTGAAAAAGGGCCTCACCGAAATTGAGAAAACCTATTCGGAGTTGCGCCGTAAGTTTGGTGGCGACGATGCGGCTGTCGAAGCTGGCTTGCGGAAATGGTATGGCAGCCTCTCCGATAATGATCCAAGTAAGCGGCATAAACACTATCAATACGTTGACAAGCGAGGTATCTATTTTGCAAGTGATCTTCGCAAACCACAGCCCACATCGCGTTCGCGCTATGAAATTTTGCATCCAATAACTGGGAAGCCAGTGAATATGCATCCTAATGGCTGGTCATTTGCCCCGGAGCGCATGAAGGAGTTGCTTGCAGATGAGCGCATTCGATTTGGTGCAGACGAAAAGACGCGGCCAACATTGAAGGTATATCTTCATGAGGCAAACAAAGAAGCTGCTTATAGCGTTTTCTATCAAGATGGGCGTGGTGCGTCAATTCGACTTGATGCGTTGATGGAAGCACATGTTTTTGATTTTCCGAAAGATGAAACTATCATTCAGGCACTAGTGGAAATGACCACTGCGGGCGACGATATTGTGATGGATTTTTTTGCGGGATCAGCGACCACCGCACATGCAACTATTGCAGCAAATAGCTTAGATGGTTCGTCTCGAAGATTCGTCATGATTCAACTTCCAGAGGAGATTAATGAGAAATCAGAAGCGTTCAAGGCTGGCTACAAAACCATCGCAGATGTGAGTAGGGAGCGCATCCGCCGCGCGGGCCGGAAAATCGTTTCTGAATTTGCCAATGGCAGCATGGACATCGGGTTCCGCGTGTTGAAGATCGACACGTCCAACATGGCCGAGGTCTTCTACACACCTGATGCTGTCACTCAAGCCAGTCTGCTTGACGCCTTGGATAACATCAAGCCCGACCGGACGCCCGAGGACTTACTGTTCCAGGTGATGTTGGACTGGGGCGTTGACCTTGCCTTGCCCATCGAGAAAAGGGCTATCCAAGGCAAAGATGTATACTTCGTGGATAGCAACGCGCTGGCCGCCTGCTTCGATGTCAGCAGTAGCATCGACGAACCCTTTGTGAAGGAACTGGTCAAACATCAGCCGTTGCGCGTGGTGTTCCGCGACGCGGGCTACAAGAACAGTGCGGTCAAGATCAACGTTGAGCAGATTTTTAAGCTCTTGTCGCCCGCAACCGAAGTGAAATGCATCTGAGGGGCGCGTGATGAAACTTAAATTCAAACATCAGCCCTATCAGGCTGCCGCCGTGCAGGCGGTCGTCGATATTTTTCAGGGGCAGCCACCGGCCTCTGATGCGGCCATGAGCTATCGCCTTGACCCTGGTAATACCAAAAACGGCATGGGAGATCTGTTTGCGGTTGATACCGGTTTTAAAAATGCTGAGCTAACCCTCAGTGAGGTTTCCTTGCTTAATAACATCCAACAGGCGCAGCGCCAGCAAAACCTGCCGTTGTCGGAGAGCTTGGTCAAGAACAAGGTCGCCAGGCTAAATCTTGATATCGAGATGGAAACGGGGACTGGCAAGACCTATTGCTACATCAAGACGATTTTCGAGCTGAACAAACAGTACGGCTGGAGCAAGTTCGTCATAGTGGTGCCGAGCATTGCAATCCGCGAGGGCGTGGCCAAGTCGCTGGAAATCACGGCCGAGCACTTTCAGGAGACCTACCACAAGAAGGCCCGCTCCTTTATTTACAACTCTAAGCAGTTGCACCATCTGGAGAGCTTCTCCTCCGATGCCAGTATCAATGTCATGGTGATCAACGTGCAAGCGTTTAACGCCACCGGCAAAGATAACCGCCGTATCTATGAAGCGCTCGATGATTTTCAGTCACGTCGCCCGATCGATGTGATCAGCGCCAACCGGCCCATCTTGATCCTTGATGAGCCGCAGCGAATGGAGGGAGGCAAAACGCTGGATTCTTTGGCTAATTTCAACCCATTGATGGTGTTGCGCTATTCCGCGACCCACAAGACCACACACAACAAGATCCACCGCCTGGATGCGCTCGATGCCTATAACCAGAAGCTGGTGAAGAAGATTGAGGTGCGTGGTATCTCGGTGAAGGGACTGGCGGGAACCAATGCCTATATCTATTTACAAGCCATCGAAATCTCAAACAAAAAACCGCCGGTAGCGGTTGTGGAGTTCGAACAGAAACTCAGCGGTGGCAACATCAAGCGTGTCACTCGCAAACTGGGGAAGGGTGACAATCTGTTTGTGCTATCGAACGAGCTGGATCAATACCGCGATGGGTTTGTGGTATCGGACATCAATGCCAATACGGACACCTTCAGCTTTACCAATGGTGTAGAACTGACGGTGGGTGATGCGACTGGTGATGTTTCCGAGATAGCGCTGCGCCGCATTCAGATCCGTGAGACGATCAAGGCGCACTTTGACAAGGAGATGGAGCTCTTCGATAAAGGGGTGAAGGTTCTCTCGTTGTTCTTTATCGACGAAGTCGCCAGGTACCGGGACTACACCGCTGCCGATGAAAAAGGCGAGTACGCAAAAATCTTTGAAGAGGAGTACGCTAAGCACCTTCAAGAAGCCTTTGATAATGGGTTTATGGAGGGGGATGCCCCTTATGCTAAATATCTACGCCGCATTGCGGCCGATAAGACGCACAGCGGCTACTTTTCCATTGACAAGAAGAGCAAGCGCCTCACCGATCCCAAGGTTGCTGCACGTGGTGAAAATGCGGGCTTGTCGGATGATGTAGATGCTTATGATCTGATCCTCAAAGACAAGGAACGGTTATTATCACTAGCTGAGCCAGTGCGTTTTATCTTCTCACACTCGGCTTTGCGTGAGGGTTGGGATAACCCGAACGTGTTCGTTATCTGCACGCTCAAACATAGTGATAACACCATTTCACGTCGTCAGGAGGTCGGGCGCGGCCTGCGTTTGTCTGTCAATCAGAATGGTGATCGCATGGATCATCCGTCCATTGTTCATGACATTAACGTACTGACAGTTGTGGCCAGCGAAAGTTACAAGGACTTCGTAACAGCCTTGCAGAAGGACATTAGCGAGTCCTTGTCAGCTCGTCCGCGTGTGGCGGACAAGGCCTACTTCACGGGCAAGATGATGAACACGAACGAAGGCCCGGTTACGGTCTCGGATGAACAGGCCACGGACATTGAGTTTTATCTAATCCAGAACGGCTACGTTAATAAAAAACGCAATATCACGGAGAAGTACCATCAAGCCAAGAAAGACGGCACGCTGGTGGCATTGCCGGATGAACTGCAGTCCTATGCGGAGCAGGTATTCCACCTGATTGACAGCGTATTCAGCGAAAACCAGCTCATGCAGGTAGAAGATGGTCGCAAGCCCAAAAGACTGCAGCCCAATGCCAACTTTGAAAAGCAGGAATTCAAGGCGCTATGGGGTCGAATCAATCGCAAGGCTACTTACAGCGTGCTGTTTGATGATGTTGAGCTAGTGAACAATGCGATCAAGGCGCTCAATGACAAGAATGCTGGGTTGCGAGTGACACCGTTGCAATACACCATCCACCGTGGCGAGCAGGCTGATACGGCAACTTACGATGACCTCAAAAAGGGTAATGCCTTCGAGTTAAAAGTTACCGAAACAGAATCGGACAACACATCAATTCACTCTGCTGTGCAGTACGATCTGATTGGCAAGTTATCAGAGGGAACTTTGCTGACAAGACGAGCCGCTGCCGAAATTCTTAAAGGCCTCAATGCTGACGTCTTCGCGCAATTCAAGAGCAACCCGGAAAGCTTCATTGCCGAAGCCATTCGCTTGGTTAATGAACAAAAGGCCAATGTCATCATCGAGCATCTGGCCTATGACACGCTAGAAGACAAGTTTGATCTGGATATCTTTACCACTGGTCAAAGCAAACAGGACTTGAGTAAGGCCGGGAATAAACTGCAAAATCACATCTATGACTACGTGCTTACCGACTCTGCGATTGAGCGCAAGTTCGTCGAAGAGCTGGATACCAGCAAGGATGTGGTGGTATATGCCAAGTTGCCACGTGGTTTTCTGATTCCAACCCCAGTCGGTGATTACAACCCCGACTGGGCCATTTCCTTCAAAGAAGGCTCGGTCAAGCATGTGTATTTCGTTGCTGAGACCAAGGGCTCGATGTCGTCACTGGATTTACGGCCTATTGAAACTACCAAGATTAAATGTGCCCGTAAGTTCTTCGATGAGATCAACAAGAAGTTTGCTCCAGAAAACGTGAAGTATGACGTCGTGGATAGCTTCGGTAAGCTGATGGAAGTGGTGAAGTAAGACACTAAGGATTGGCCATGTGGTGGGGAGATTATGGTGTACACAAATTGCCACCCATACGCATGGCCACATCTGAGCTTTCGTCCAGTATCTCTTGTTTGTGTTTGCGTCAGTCGCTGTGTGAGCGTTTAGTCGGCTTGGCTGGGTGTCAGCTCGCTGGAAGCGATGTTGATACGTAATACAACAAAAATTCAGACTGTTTGCCAGAATATTGGCACGTTTATTGAGACGTTCAAAGGGGAGGTGCAGACTTAATTGCTCACTTCAGTTCAATTTCAGTGATAAATAAACCTGATGACTTATTCTTAAATGTAAAGAGCATATTGTGACCTTAGAACTTAAACACCCAAGTGAGATCTATCAGATTATCACTGAAGAACTGGACCACATTATACATTCATTGCAGAGCCAGAGCTGTGATAAGGATTTTGATGGTACCCAAGCCGATGCGCTCGAACAATTAGCCCTACATCAGACAGAATTACGTGCTCAGTTAGCTCGATTGGAAATGAATGCTGAGTGGAATACGTTTACTGTCGCTTTTTACGGGGAAACCGGAGCAGGGAAATCCAGCATCATTGAGACGCTGCGTATTCTGCTTCATGAGTCCGGAAAAATGAATGAGCAACTTGCTTTCCGGGCAGTGCAGGAAAAATATTTTTTAAGTGAGAACTGTTTTCAGAAACTGGTACAAGAGACTGAACAGGCTGAGAATAAACTCGCTGTGATCACGGAGAAAATCGCGGCCGTCAGACTGGCTTTTGATCAACAGCAACAGATAGATCTGAAACATATTGAGTCTCTGCAAAATCAGATCAATGAACATAAGCGTACGGCTTCACTATGGCAGAAGCTCCTCTCCTGGTTTCGAAAGATGCCACAAGAAATCGAACTCAAGACGGCCAGACAACAGGTGCAGGATACCGTTGACTCACATGAATGTGCTATCCGTAAGTTACTCGATGAGCAGGGTGAAGCTGAGCAGAAAAAAAATGAGTTGATTCAGAGACAGCAACAGTCAGAGAGCCACTTGAAGGAACTGAATGCAATGGCCGATGGTGCCATCATCGGCGATGGCAGTTCTGACTTCACTCGTCAAACCAAGCATTACAACATGGAACTGGATGGTCATAAGTTCGCTTTGCTGGACGTTCCCGGTATTGAAGGCAAAGAAGGGTTAGTGCTGAAAGAGATCGAGGATGCAGTTCAAACGGCACATGCCGTGTTCTATGTTACCAACCAGCCAGCCCCGCCGCAAACAGGTGATGATCAACGTCAGGGCACGCTAGAAAAGATCAAAACACATCTCAAAGATCAAACCGAAGTGTGGACGATTTTCAACAAGAAAATTGTCAATCCAATGGCCATTAAGAATCAGCCACTACTTAAAGATGATGAAGAAAATAGTCTGATTGAACTCGATAAAAAAATGCATGAACAATTGGGTAAAAATTATCGTAGCGTATTTTCCCTCAGCGTACTTCCGGCATTTGTAGCCTCTACAGACCACTTTGCTCCCGATTCACAATATGCTAAACGACGCAAAAAATTTCTTGATAGCTTTGATGCCGACGAGCTTTTGGAAATTTCGCACATGCGGGCTTTTATCAGGATGCTCAGTGAAAAATTACTTGGGAACAGTGCCGCCAGAATCAAAGCCGCCAACTTCAGCCAAGCCAAAGGGAGGGTTGATGAAAGCAATGCCAAAGTCCGGCATATTCACGAGATCTTCTCCACAGTGGCCGAACAACTGGAACAGGATAGTGAAAATTCATGTAAACAGCTGCGTCAAAGTTTCAGTTTGTTCCGGCACCGCCTGGAAGCCCTCAGAACCAAATTAGTTGATGAACTGGTCAGCTCCGTACGTGCTTCGGTCTACTCAGTGATTGAACAAGATATCAGTAGCGATGAATTTAAAAGTAGCCTGCACAGTTGCATTACGCAGCAGCAGGAGGCATTCAGCGAAAAGTTGATTAAAGGCATTCAGCAGGACGTTGAAATCTTCCAGCAAGACTCCAAAGATATCCTCACAAGGTTTGAACAATACAGTCAGGAATTGCTCAACTCCTATGGCAAGCTTCGTGCTGAAAAGTTCAATCCAGCCTTTGATATCAAGATAAAAATGGATAATGGGGTTAATGGATGGGGATTGCTAGCTGGGCTGACTGGGATTGCGCTTGCCCCTTTCACCGCAGGAGCAAGCTTCTGGGTGGGTGGAGCGGCTATACTAACATCTTTGATTTCCGTCGGCAAAGCCTTGGCTAGATTTTTTAGCACTTCATACAAACAGTCCCAGCAACGCAAAGCCACAAATGAAAATCTTGCAGTGATACGCTCACTCCTGCAGACAGACATTGATTCTGCTCTGGAGGGCATCACACCACAAATGCAAAAAACAATTGATCAGCTTGAACAGGCTTTGAAAACACCAGG
>OGYT01001316.1_pt1 | contig 16715 bp, 14 predicted proteins | sample 1576631 | NCBI WGS metagenome assembly OGYT01 (sample SAMEA3541588, study PRJEB24748) | human gut metagenome | biome: human gut; feature: human-associated habitat; material: faeces | place: China | collected 2012
TAATTTTGGGAACATGCTGATGTAAGTGCCGAATGTCACAAAATCCCGTTCCGGTAAAATACGTCCGTAATAGATATCAAAAAGATATGCAGTCAGCTGGAACGTATAAAAACTGATTCCGAGCGGCAGAGATAAATGCCTGGAATATTTAAACAAAAACAACCATAAAAAATCGAAAAAAATAACTTTTGTCAAAAAGAGTCTCTTTTTTCTTGGATTGTGTATCTGATAAAGGCGGATTCCGAACACATAATTGAGATAGGTCAGAACCATTAACAGAAACAGTGCATATGGCTGTTTGATCACTCCGGCTGCATAAAACAGGATGCTCCCTGCAAAGAGCGTACTGTTTCTGAAAGCAGCAGGTGTGACATAATAGGCAAACAGAAATAATGGCAAAAAAATAAAAATAAAGTTGAGACTGCTAAATACCATGCCAGGATCCTTTACTGCATAGACATTTCTTATTTTGAAATATCGGCGATCACATCGTGCGGGATCGTAAATTCCACAACACCCATAGACATCGGACCGACATCGCCCTCGTTGAAGCTGATGACGAGATTTCCGTCAGCATTAATATAGAAGGAAGTGTCATCGTTAATGGAGGTAAAGTTCCATTCAGGAACTTCCGTATCATCCAGCCAGTAGGAGACATTTTCATCGGCATCCATCTGCCCGCGCATCTGGGATTTGATGTTTTCACTGATCGGAGTGATATAGTCAGATCCCTCTTTAAAAAGATCTTTTAACGCAAGGCGTTCCCCGGTCTTTAAATCAATCGTGTAATAATAATCCATCTCATAACCGCTTCCGGCAGCCTGATAACACATCAGTTTTAAGGTAAAATAGTCGTCAGTTGTGTTGATGACCTCATGTTTGATCATGATATCCTGATAACCTTCGTTGTTCATGTTCTGTTTGAACTCTGCGATCAGGCTGTCGCTGATCTTTTCAATCTCCGCATTGATCTCATCGGTTGATTTCTTTAAATTTTCCCCAACCGGGTCTTCCGTTGTTTTTTCAGTGGAAGCGACAGTTTCCGGTACCAGTTTTGGAACATTGACATCGGCGTTGTTTCTGTCGCTGCTGTACTGGTAATCGCGGAATGTGACGACCTCGATCAAATTTCCAAGCAGTGGGATCTGTTCCATCGCATAGGCGACACTCGGTGAAGTATTTGGCAGGATGACAAACGCTGCGATCGCTGCGGCAGCGCCAACCCAGATTCTTGTGATAATGGTTTTATTGTGTTTGTTCTTCTTCTCGGCTTTCGCCTGATTCATTTTTTCTTTCATTTTTATGACCTCCTTTTCAGGCATTTGCGAGGTGTCATAGGATTTTTTTAATTCATAAAAATCATTGGTGTTCATTCGGTTACCTCCATTTTCAGTTTTAACTTCTGCATACTGCGGTACAGACGGCTTTTTATGGTATTGACATTTTCATTTAAGACGCGGGCGATATCTTCGATTTTTAAGTCCTCGAAATACCGAAGTTCCACGATCGCCTTATCCTCCGGGGACAAAGAATCGAGCGCAGTTCTAAGATCTAAGTCCTGATACTGGTCCGGTTTTCCCTCTGCGATCAGTGAATCCTCGTAAGAAATGGTATCCGGCCGCTTTAAATGATGAAAAATCTCATTTAACATGATGCGGTAAATCCAGGTCGCCGCATATTCCGGCTGCCTTAGGGAAGCACTGTTTTTGATCGCCAGATAGGCTCCGTTTTGTACAATGTCACTGGCATCGTCGGGATTATGTACATAGCTGTATGCAAGATGATAGTAGCGGTTGTAATTTTCAAGCAGCAATCGTTCGATGAGATCATCATTAGATTCTGCTGTATGTTTTTTTTCTTTTCCGGAAAAGAATTTCAAGATCAGATCCTCCTTTGCAAATATTTGATTCTTTCGAATCATCTGACTATTAGATATAGCATAGCCACAAAAAGTTTCAAAATCAATGCAAAACATCAAAAAGGTATGGTATAATGTCCGTAAGCATTGAGCAGTGCCAACGAAGTGAACAATAAAAAATGACTGCTTGCAGGCACTTTTTTATTGTTTGCTTCGTTGATAGGGCGAAAGCCCGTCAGTCCGGAAAATCTCTGATTTTTCGGACGTGCACTGCGGACTGGAGTGCAGCCAAATGATAAAAAAATGACTGCTTGCAGGCACTTTTTTATTGTTTGCTTCGTTGATAGGGCGAAAGCCCGTCAGTCCGGAAAATCTCTGATTTTTCGGACGTGCACTGCGGACTGAAGTGCAGCAAGAATTAAAAATGGAGACAAAAACAATGGACATAAGATTTGCAACAATGAATGATATAGATGCGATCACAGAGTTGGAAAGACAGTGTTTTCCACCGGAAGAAGCAGCAGAAAAGGATTCTTTTGAAAAACGCCTGACCGTATTCCCGAATCATTTCTGGTTACTGGAGGATTCCGGGAAACTGGCAAGCATGATCAATGGAATGACGACAGATATTCCAATCCTGCGGGATGAGATGTTTGAGGATGCCACAATGCACCGTGAAGAGGGACAGTGGCAGATGATCTTTGGAGTGGCAACGCTGCCGGAGTATCAGAAAATGGGATGTGCGTCGAAACTCATGGAGCGCGTGATCGCGGATGTCAAAGAGCAGGAACGAAAAGGGATCGTTTTAACGTGTAAAGAGAGTCTTATTCCATTTTATGAGAGATTTGGTTTTGTAAATGAAGGAAAGTCCATGTCAAAGCACGGGGGAGCCGTGTGGTATGATATGCGGCTGGTATTTGAAGAATTGTAGGGAAAAGGAATTATTATAATATGAAGAAACACAGATTGCCATACATGGTTGCAGGGGCAGTATTGTTTGCTGCACTTTTTACCGGATGTACCAATGAGCGCTTAGAAGATGAACTGGATTTCCGCAAGATTGGGATTAACAGTATGCAGTCCGGTGATTATGAAGGTGCAGTGGCTGCTTTTAACAGCGCACTATCCCAGTGTGTGGGGAAGATTACAGATACAGAACTCGACATCTGCTATTATAAGGCGGCAGCACAGTATGCCGGTGGAGATATAGAGGGAGCTCTTGCTACTTATCAGGCGATGATCGATTATGATGAGGAAAACGGCAACGCATATTATCTGCATGGATGTCTGAGTCTAAAGCAGCAGGATACGGATACGGCAAAAAAAGATTTTGCCAATGCTGTCAAATATAACCCGGATGATTATGAACTGTATGTTGGGATTTATGAGAACCTTGCCGGTAATAATATGACTGAGGAAGGGGAAGAATATTTAAACAAAGCGTTTGATATCAAGGGAAATTCCGCAGAAAATCTTACCTGGCGCGGCAGGATTTATTATCTGCTCGGACAATATGATAATGCAGTCAAAGAGTTAGAAGGAGCAGTCAAAAAGGACAGTGCCAAAGCAAACCTTTACCTTGCACAGGTCTATGAAGCGGAAGAAGATTCTGCAAATGCGGAAAAATATTATCAGGCATATGTCGACAGTGGTACAGCGGACTCTGTGGCAATGAATGCGCTTGCCGAGATCCAGATGGAAAAAGGCAACTATGAAGCGGCGTTAGAGGATATCAGACAGGGACTTGCGATGGATAATGTCACAAATCAGCAGGAGCTTTTGTCAAATCAGATCATTGCTTATGAGTACAGCGGTGATTTTTCATCTGCGTGGGATGTCGTTCAGCAGTACGTTTCCCTTTATCCGGATGATGAGGCGGCGCAGAGAGAATATATCTTTTTAAAGAACCGCCAGAATACGGATGCGGGCAGCGATACAGAAAGTACGGATTCTTCAGATGAAGGGCAAAACTCTACGGGAAATAGTTCCACGGACGATAGCTCTGCACAAAGTGATACCACGAATGATAGTTCTACAGGAGACAGTTCTGCGGAGAATCGTTCAGCACAGAGTGATTCGACAGGGGATAATACTGCGGGAGACAGTTCTTCACAGGATACAGGAAATTAGAATTAGAGACAGCAAGGGAGGAACACATGCCAGAACCCATTAAAATAGAAGAAGTAAAAGAGCGTGTCATTTTAGTCGGTGTCAGCGAACAGGATGGTGACGATGCGGAAGATTCCGTCGCAGAATTAGCAGAACTTGTAAAGACAGCAGGAGCAGTTACCGTCGGTACGCTGATCCAGAAACGGGAACTGATCCATCCGGGCACCTATGTCGGAACCGGAAAAGTGCAGGAGATCGCCGATATGATCGCGGAACTTGGTGCGACCGGTATCGTCTGTGATGATGAGTTATCGCCGGCACAGCTCAAAAACTTAGAACAGATGTTAGATACAAAAGTCATGGACCGGACGCTTATTATCCTCGATATTTTTGCGGCGAGGGCAACAACAAGCGAGGGAAAGATCCAGGTCGAGCTGGCGCAGTTGAAATACAGGCTGAGCCGTCTGACCGGACTTGGCAGGTCAATGTCAAGACTCGGCGGCGGTATCGGAACCAGAGGACCCGGTGAGAAAAAGTTGGAGATGGACAGACGTCTGATCAAAGACCGTATTGCGCAGTTGAACCGTGAATTAAAAGAAGTGAGGAAACACCGTGAGATCACGCGCGCCCAGAGGGAAAAGAAACAGATCCCTGTGGCTGCGATCGTCGGATACACCAATGCGGGAAAATCAACACTTTTAAACCACTTAACGGGAGCGGGAGTGTTAGAGGAAGATAAGCTGTTTGCAACTTTAGATCCGACAACGCGTGTCTTAGAACTGCCGGGCAGACAGGAAATTCTTCTGACGGACACGGTCGGTTTTATCCGGAAACTGCCGCATCATCTGATCGAAGCATTTAAGAGTACCTTAGAGGAAGCCAAATATGCGGACTATATTCTGCATGTGGTAGATGCTTCCAATCCACAGCGGGACAAGCAGATGCACATAGTGTATGATACACTCTACCAGCTTGATATCAGGGAAAAAACGGTTATTACCTTATTTAATAAGCAGGATCAGGTCACAGATGAGGAGCCGATCCGTGATTTTAAGGCAGATCACACACTGGCAATCTCTGCAAAAAAGGGAACAGGATTAGAGGAGTTGAAAGAACTTTTCTGTACGCTGCTGCGGGATAATAAAATATTTGTGGAGCGTACGATCGCTTATCAGGATGCGGGAATTTTACAGCAGATCAGAAAGAGTGGAGAACTTTTAGAGGAAGAGTACCGGCCGGAGGGCATTTTTATCCGCGCCTATGTCACGCCGGAAATCTATGGCAGTTTATAGAGGCTTTGTGTTTACGAAGATTTTTGCATATGGTACACTGATATAAAATTTGACAGAATACAGACAAAATTTTGCACAGAAGCGATGAAAGCGTGCTTCGGAATGGAGAAATTATGACAATATTAATTCAAAATGGACAGGTGATCAATCCTGCCACAGGGATGAATGAAGTTGCAGATGTATTGGTGGAAAATGGTGTTGTTTCTAAGATCGAAAAAGGAATCAAAGAGAAAGCAGACCGGAAGATCAATGCGAAGGGATGTTTTGTCATGCCGGGATTTATTGACATGCATGTGCATCTGCGTGATCCGGGATTTGAGGAAAAAGAAACGATCGAAACAGGCTGCCGCGCAGCAGCACACGGTGGATATACAACGATTCTTGCAATGCCGAACACCAAACCGGTTGTTGACAATCCGGATGTTGTAAATTATGTGCATAATAAGGCAAAAACGGTCGGACTTGTAAATGTATTACAGGTGGGTGCCGTGACGAAAAATCAGGAAGGAAAAGAACTTGCGGATATTGAGGGAATGGTAAAGGCTGGAATCCCTGCAATCAGTGAGGACGGAAAATCCGTCATGAATGCCCAGTTATACCGCGAGGCGATGGAAAAAGCTGCAAAATTGGGCATTGTGGTACTTGCACATTGTGAGGATAAAAATCTTGTCAATGGCGGTGTCATGAATGAGGATGAGCATGCAAGAGAACTTGGATTAAAGGGAATCACCAATTCCGTAGAAGATATCATTGTTGCAAGAGATATCATGCTAAGCCACGATACCGGGGCAAAACTTCATTTATGTCATTGCTCGACGGAAGATTCCGTCATGATGGTCGATCTTGCAAAGCAGAAGAATGTAAAAGTTACCGCAGAAGTATGTCCGCATCATTTTACACTGACTTCGGATGATATACGCAAGATCGCACCGGAAATGGATGTGAAAAAGAATGTGATTGCTGCGGATGCGGATGCAGATACCAATTTCAAGATGAACCCGCCGCTTCGTACTAAAAAAGACGTGGAGGCACTAAGAGTGGGACTTCGTGACAATATTATGGATGTGATTTCTACCGATCATGCACCGCATACATTTGCAGATAAAAATACCTCCATGAAGAATGCGCCGTTTGGAATCGTCGGACTTGAAACCGCAGCATGCTTAACCTATACAGAACTGGTACTTGGCGGTTATCTGACACCGATGCAGATGGCAGAAAAAATGAGTTATAATCCGGCGAAGATCGTCGGACTTGACAAGGGCGATATCGCTCCTGGAAAGACAGCAGATATCGTGATCTTTGATCCGAATGAAACTTATAAGATCGATAAAAACAAATTTGCAAGCAAGGGAAGAAATACCCCGTTTGACGGAAGAACGGTGACCGGAAAAGTAAAAATGACGATCGTTGGCGGTCATATCGTATATGAGGAATAAAAAAGCGGGTAGATAAAAGGAGAAAATTCATGCAGACAAAGGGCACAAAATTTGAGGAAACTGCGATCATCATCCGGCAGGAAGAAATCGCGGACGATATTTACAGTATGTGGCTGCGCACAGAGCACATCGCAGCACATGCAAAAGCAGGACAGTTTGTTTCTGTCTACTGCAATGAGGGAAGCAGACTGCTTCCAAGACCGATCAGTATCTGTGAGATCGACAGAAAGGACGGTGCGATCCGTCTGGTATACCGTGTGGCAGGAAAGGGAACCGCAGAATTTTCCGGCATGCGCACCGGTATGCAGTTAAAAGTGGTAGGACCGCTTGGAAATGGATTCCCACAGAAAAACAAAAAGGCATTTCTGATCGGTGGAGGAATCGGAATCCCGCCAATGTTAGAACTTGCCAAAGAGTTAGACTGCGAGAAACAGATCGTGCTTGGATTCCGGGATGAGCTTTTCCTGCTGGAAGATTTCCGTAACCGCGGACAGATCTATATTGCAACGGAGGATGGCAGTGCCGGAACAGAGGGAAATGTACTTGATGCGATCCGTGAGAACGGACTGGATGCAGACATCATTTATGCCTGTGGACCAACCCCGATGCTGCGTGCAATCAAAGAATATGCCGCAGAGCAGAACATCGAGTGCTGGATTTCCATGGAAGAGCGCATGGCATGCGGTATCGGAGCCTGTCTTGCCTGCGTGTGCAAGTCAAAAGAAAAAGATGCACACAGCAATGTAAAAAATAAGAGAATCTGTAAAGAGGGACCGGTATTTCTTGCACAGGAGGTAGAATTCTGATGAACATGAAAGTAGATTTATGTGGAGTGACATTAAATAATCCGGTCATGACTGCGTCCGGAACGTTTGGCGCCGGGGAAGAATATTCGGAGTTTGTGGATTTAAACCGTCTTGGTGCTGTTGTGACAAAGGGTGTTGCCAATGTACCGTGGGAAGGAAATCCGACACCGCGTGTGGCTGAGGTATACGGGGGCATGTTAAATGCGATCGGACTTCAGAATCCGGGTATTGATCTTTTCATTGAGCGCGATATTCCTTTCTTAAAGAAATATGATACCAGAATTGTGGTCAATGTATGTGGACATACAACGTCGGAATACATAGAAGTTGTGGACAGACTTGCAGACCAGCCGGTCGATCTTTTAGAGATCAATATTTCCTGTCCGAATGTAAAAGAGGGCGGAATTGCCTTTGGACAGAATCCAAAGATGGTTGAAGATATCACAAGAGAGATCAAGGCGCATGCAAAACAGCCTGTCATCATGAAACTTTCACCGAATGTAACAGACATCACGGAGATGGCGCGTGCGGCAGAAGCCGGCGGTGCGGACGGTTTATCGTTGATCAACACGCTGACAGGAATGAAGATCGATATTCACAGACGCACGTTTGCACTGGCAAACAGAACGGGCGGCATGTCAGGTCCTGCCGTGCATCCGGTTGCAGTGCGCATGGTATATCAGACCGCACAGGCGGTAAATATCCCGATCGTTGGTATGGGCGGGATCATGAATGCAGATGATGCGATCGAGATGATCCTTGCGGGAGCAACGGCAGTGTCTGTCGGAACAGCAAACTTTACCAATCCACAGGTAACCATGGAGATTGTTGACGGAATCCGTGATTATATGGAGCGTTATCAGGTAAAAGATATCAAAGAACTCGTAGGCGCAGTACACGATAGATAAATCACAGGGGAATGTAAGTTATGAAAATATTAAAAAAAATCATTTGTATCTGTCTCGTTGCAATCCTGGCAGCAGGGCTTTTTCCCGGTGCACAGACAGAGGTTTATGCAGCTGGAAAGCCGGTACAGTTAGTATCCTGTAAACTAAATTCCGGTGGCAGCAAGGTGACAGTAAAAGCAAAAGTTGCCGGAAAACAGAAAGGAATGGGAAACAAGCTTTACCTGTTTTCGGTGGATGCCAATGTAAAAGAGAATGCAAAGATTACCGGAAAACCGGTGGCTTCGGCCAACTTTAAGAAAGGTACAGTTACATTTTCCGTAAAATATAAAAGCAGTATGCTTTGTCAGAAATTTGTGGCTGCATACAAAAAAGGGAAAAAATATGCAGCAATAAGCGGTGCACAGTACATTACCAATCCGGAAGTATTAGCATCCTACACCGGAACCGGCGTAAAGACTACCTCTAAAAAGGGACTGCAGCCGGACTGGGCAGACCATACATCCGTAAAAAAGCTTCGTACACAGCATGTTGTCTTAAACTGGTCAATTGAAGAAATTTTAAACAAAGACTGCGGAAATAAAGAGGTGTATAAATACCGCGGGAAAAAATATACATTTGACAGGGATCGTGTAAACTGGCTGCAGGATCAGGTGCGTCAGTATATTGACGATGGATCCAAAGTATATGTGATCCTGCTTCTTGGCAAAGACGCAAAAGGCCAGGCGGGCAAAATGAGTTATGGCGGTGGAAAAATATTCTCTTCCATTAAGACAACATCAGCAGCAGGATGCCGTACCTGGGAAGCATTTATGAGTTACATGGCAGAGAAATTTGGCAATGAACAGCATTTGGTGTCCGGATGGATCTTAGGAAATGAGGTTGACAGCCCTTATGACTGGAACTATGCGGGCGGAAAAAGTTTAAGTGCGTATATGGATGATTATGCGCGGGCATTCCGCATTGCATATAATGCCACAAAGAGTGTCAGCAGCCATTCAAAGGTATATATCAGCCTTGATTATAACTGGAATCAGGATGTCGATGGAGGCGGGAACAGCTTTTTCTCGACGAAGAATACACTGGACACATTTTATTCGAAACTGAAAGCGCAGGGTAAGATCTGTCCAAACATTGCATATCATGCATATTCACAGGGACTTGTGGAGCCAAAATTCTGGGATGACTCTTTAGCAGGCAGTGGTGTGGATTCCACGATCATTACCATGAAAAATATTTCTGTCCTGACGGAATATGTAAAAAAGAAGATCGGCAAAGATGCAACGATCATGCTTGCAGAGCAGGCGTTCAATTCGACACAGGGAGAAGAGCTGCAGGCAGCAACATATGCGTATGCTTACTATATCAGCGAAGGCAATAAGATGATCGAATCCTTTATCTATGCGAGAGATACCGAACCGCAGTCGGATGTGGATCAGGGCTTTTACTGGGGACTTCGCGATATCAATGGCAGAGAGCGTAAAATATATAATACATTTAAAGTGATCGATTCAAAGGAGTCTTTCGATAAGACGAAGAATCTTCTCTCCTATACAGACTTAAGTTCATGGACACAGATTCCTGGAATTAAAAAGTCTACTTTTAAAAATAACCGTTCCATCAAAAACAAATGGCCGCTAGTACAGTCAACCAGCCTGTATGTGTGTCTTGCGGATGATAACTGGCAGAGAGAGACAACTTATGTCTACGACGGAAAGAAACATAAACCTGCAGTAACGGTAAAACGTAATTATACCGGAAAGATGGTTCCAAAAAAGAATTATTCCGTAAAATATCTGACAGACTGCAGGAGTATCGGAGTGCATCGTATTCAGATTAAATTAAAAGGTGATTTCCGCGGAACGATCATCCGGGAGTTTACGATCGCACCGCAGAATGCAATGCTGAATGATCTGGTGATGACGTCAAATTCTGCTACGGTAAGCTGGAATGTACCAAAGAAGACCAAAGAGCAGATTACCGGTTATATGATCCAGTATACGGATGGAGAAGGTGGTTTTTATTCGACACCGGAAAAAGATATCCATCTGATCAAGATCAAAAACAGCAATAAATTAAAATATACGATCAAGGGACTTACCAAGGGCAAACGCTATTTTGTAAGAATAACGACCTATAAAACAGTTATGGTAGATGGCAAACCAAAAGATATCATTGCCGGATGGGGATATGATGATATCAAATATGATTATGCCACAGATCCGGTCGTGCCGGAACCGGATACAGAAGAGGATACCTTAGAATAAGCGATTGAGGTAATGTGAAATACGATGCCGGAATTAAGATTTATAATAGCAGACGGACTCCCGGAGCGGGAACTGGATTATTTAAAACAGAATATCAGACCGGAACCGGATCTGAAACTGGTGGTAACAGGGAAAAATAATGCCAATCGCAGAGCAGAGTTTTCTCTGTTCCCGCCAGAAGAAAGTGTGCTCATCTCTACAGATGGGCACATTATTTCTAATATGGATCAGCTTGGAATGGCAACGCTGGGATATATCGGACCGGGCGGAGCAGAGAATGAGAGCACAGGAGAAGTACCGGACGATGTGATTACAGAAATTGGTAGTCAGAACGTGAATTGTAGTGACAGCACAGATGAAGTGACGGAGGGAATCGAAGAACAGGGAATGCAGGCTGCGGTTATGTTAATCGAAGGTCTTGAGGAAGTGGATGAAACGTTTCTGCTTCGTGCGTATGAACGTAAACATGGTATTCCGTGGACGATCGTCACGACAGAACGCTGCATCGTGCGGGAGATCACGCTGGATGATTTAGACGGCCTGTTTGCACTGTATGCCGGGGAGGGAATGACGGAATATTTAGACCCGCTGTATGAATACGAAAAGGAAAAAGAGTATCAGCGGTCGTATATTAACTATATGTACCGCCTTTATGGGTACGGCATGTGGGTCGTGATCGAAAAGGCGACGGGAAAACTGATCGGGCGGGTCGGGATCGAGAATCGTGAGGCGTGTGACGGTGAGCCGGAACTTGGATATATGATCGACGTATCGTATCAGAGAAAAGGATATGCAACAGAGGTCTGTCTTGCTGTGATCGGTTACGCATGGAATTTTCTTGAATTCGATAAATTAAACTGTCTGATCCAGAAAGGAAATAAAGCATCGGAATGTCTGGCAGAAAAACTGGGATTTATGTTCCGGGAGGAAATGGATCTGGACGGAAAATGCATGAAACGCTATACCATAAGCAAAAGCGGGGCATGATATCATCAATAAACGTTGCATTTTCCATAAAAATAAAATATAATATAAACTACTAAAAAAGGGATAAAGTGGGTGAGGCACATGGCGGATTTTTCATCAGAATCACTGGATCTGCAAAAAAAAGTAAAAGAAGAGGACGATAACATCAAGCCGATGAAAGAGTTTGAGAGTCCGGAAAAACTATATGACGAACTGATCGCCAGCGTGCGAAAGTATCATCCATCGACAGATATATCGCTGATCGAGAAAGCATATCATGTTGCGAGGGATGCACATGAGGGACAGGCAAGAAAGTCCGGCGAGCCATATATCATCCATCCATTGTGTGTTGCGATTATTTTAGCAGAGTTAGAGCTGGATAAGGAGACGATCGTTGCAGGACTTTTACATGATGTTGTGGAAGATACTGTTATGACGGATGAACAGATTGCACAGGAGTTTGGAGATGAGGTTGCTCTTCTGGTAGATGGTGTTACCAAATTAGGACAGCTCTCTTATGATGCGGATAAAGTGGAGGTTCAGGCAGAGAATCTTCGTAAGATGTTCCTTGCAATGGCAAAGGATATCCGTGTTATCCTGATCAAGCTTGCGGATCGTCTTCACAATATGCGTACGCTCAAATACATGACACCTGAGAAGCAGAAGGAAAAAGCGCGTGAAACGATGGATATTTACGCACCAATCGCACAGCGTCTTGGTATTTCCAAGATCAAGATCGAGCTGGACGATCTCTCACTCAAATATTTAGAGCCGGATGCCTATTATGATCTGGTACATCAGATCGCACAGCGCAAGAGTGTCAGGGACGAATATGTACAGAAACTGGTGGAAGAAGTGCGTCAGCACATCAAAGATGCAGGAATTCCTGCACAGGTTGACGGACGTGCAAAACATTTCTTCAGTATTTACAAAAAAATGGTCAATCAGCACAAGACATTAGACCAGATTTATGATCTGTTTGCCATCCGCATCATCGTGGATTCCGTCAAGGACTGTTATGCAGCACTCGGTGTGATTCATGAGATGTATAAGCCGATTCCGGGACGGTTTAAAGACTACATTGCGATGCCTAAGCCGAACATGTACCAGTCACTCCATACGACTCTGATCGGACCGACCGGTCAGCCGTTTGAGATACAGATCCGTACCTTTGAGATGCATCGTACGGCTGAATATGGTATCGCTGCCCATTGGAAGTACAAAGAGGCAAGTAACAATGGCGGTGTGTCACAGCCAATGACCGTTACCGAAGAGGAAAAGCTGAGCTGGCTCCGTCAGATCTTAGAGTGGCAGCGCGACATGTCAGATAATAAAGAGTTCATGAGCCTGCTAAAGAGCGATCTTGACCTGTTTTCCGATACGGTATTCTGTTTTACACCGACCGGAGATGTCAAGAATCTTCCGACCGGTTCCACGCCGATCGACTTTGCTTACAGTATTCATTCCGCGGTCGGCAATAAGATGATCGGTGCAAAAGTCAACGGAAAACTGGTTCCAATCGACTACATCATCCAGAACGGTGACCGTGTGGAAGTAATCACTTCCCAGAATTCAAAGGGACCGAGCCGTGACTGGTTAAATATTGTAAAAAGCACCCAGGCGAAAAATAAGATCAATCAGTGGTTCCGCAGTGAGTTAAAAGAAGAAAATATTACACACGGCAAGGAACTTTTGATCGCATCGGCAAAATCCAAGGGAATCAATTTCCCGGATATCAATAAGCCGGAATATCAGGAGAAAATTTTAAGAAAATATGGTTTCCATGATTGGAATTCCTGCCTTGCAACGATCGGACATGGTGGTTTAAAAGAAGGTCAGATCGTAAACCGCATGTATGAGGAATACAAAAAAGACCATCTTGCGTGTATCACGGATGATGAAGTGCTTGAGACCATTGCCGAGAATAAAGATAAGGTCGTACAGAAACATTCCAAGAGCGGTATCATTGTAAAAGGACTTTATGATGTGGCAGTGCATTTTTCAAAGTGCTGCAGTCCGGTACCGGGAGACGAGATCGTTGGATTTGTAACCAGAGGCCGAGGTGTTTCCATCCATAGAACAGACTGTATCAACATTATCAATCTGTCTGATATGGAGCGTGAGCGTCTGATCGATGCCGAGTGGCAGCATGATGAAGAGTCCGGCAGCAGTGGCCTGTACCGTGCAGAGATCAAGATCTACGGCAATAACCGAACCGGTCTTCTCGTGGATATCACAAAGGTATTTACAGAGCGTGAGATCGATATTGATTCGATTCACTCCAAAACAAGCAAGCAGGGAATTGCAACAATCGATGTATCTTTCAGCACGAAGGGCAGGGAAGAACTTACAAGCGTTGTGGAGAGACTGCGGCAGATCGAGAGTATCATTGATATAGAGAGAACGACGGGCTAAAAGAACTGGTTGTCAGAAGGTTGTGGGAAACATGAACCGCATCCAGATGGGCAGCCAGTTTTTCTGTAAAGAAAAAGATTTTGTCAGACAGGAAAGGGGAAACTATGGCACCATTGAAAGTAGAACAATATGTAGTTGGTCCGGTACAGACAAACTGTTATTTTGCGATCAACGATGACACAAAAGAAGTACTGGTTATCGATCCGGGGGCAAGTGCAGATCAACTTGCCAAGAAGATTTGTCAGGAAAAGCTGACACCGATCGCAATTTTGCTGACACATGGACATTTTGACCATGCGGGTGGAGCGGAGGAACTTGCAAAACATTTTGATATCAAAATATATGCCGAGGAGCATGAAAAAGAGACCTTAGATACGCCGTCTCTCAATTTAAGCGGCTGGGAAGGTGTACAAAAGACCTATCATGCGGATGTATTTTTGAAGAATGAGCAGGAGATCGACCTTGCCGGTTTTCATATCCGTGTATTCCATACACCGGGACATACGGTGGGTGGCTGCTGCTATTATTTCCCGTATCAGAATGTAGTTTTTTCCGGGGACACCCTCTTTTGCACATCGGTGGGACGCACCGATTTTCCAAAGGGCAGTGCAGCACAGATCATCCGCTCCATTAAGGAGAAACTTCTGCCGCTTCCGGATGAAACGACCGTGTACACCGGACACAATGATATTACAACGATTGGGACAGAGCGGATGTATAATCCGTATCTGTAAGTGAGAGGTTTTGGGATGATAGAAGTTTTATTAAATAAACCGGAATTTGAATATGATATTCATTCTCTGATCAAGGCATTTTTCCCGGAACAGTATGTGGGTGTGTCGGCAGAAAAAAAAGAATATGATGAAAAAATCGATATCCGCATGCAGGTAAACTACGGGGAAGATACGATTCAGATCACATGGCAGGAGATCATGCATGCAAATGAGGATGCGCAGGCAAATGAAAAACCGGGTCAGGAAGAAGTAAAAGAGATACCGGGTGAGACAATTCAGGTAGATTTTTCGGATCGCGTGCGGACGAAAAATCAGCTGAAGCAGATGCTGTACCGTATGCTCTGTGATTATACGAAACGAACACTTCCATGGGGAAACCTGACCGGAATCCGTCCAACGAAGATTCCTATGAAATTGCTGGAGGAAGGAAAAAGCCGGGAGGAGATCTACCGGTATATGAAGGATACCTATTTGGCTTCCGATGAGAAGATTGAACTTGCAACCGATATTGCAGAACGAGAAAATGCGATCTTAAAGAAAATTGATTATGACAACGGATACAGTCTTTATATCGGAATCCCGTTCTGTCCGACGACCTGCCTGTACTGCTCGTTTACATCATATCCGCTTGTAAGCTGGAAGAACCGTGTGGATGCTTATTTAGATGCACTGGAAAAAGAGATTGATTATACGGCGGCAAAGTTTTATCACAAGCATTTAAATTCCATTTATATCGGTGGTGGAACGCCGACAACATTAGAGCCTTATCAGTTAGACCGTCTGATCCGTAAAATTAAATGTAGTTTTGATTTGTCAGACTGCCTTGAGTTTACTGTGGAAGCCGGCAGACCGGACAGCATCACAAGAGAAAAATTAGAGGTGCTGCGAAAATGGGGAATCACACGAATTTCCATTAATCCGCAGACCATGCAGCAGAGAACGCTCGACCTGATCGGAAGGCGCCATTCGGTAGAACAGACTGTGGAAAGTTTTAAGATCGCAAGAGAACTTGGATTTGATGATATCAATATGGATCTCATTATGGGACTGCCGGAAGAATCTTTAGAGGACGTACGCGATACATTAGAGCAGATCATGCAGTTAAAACCGGACAATCTGACTGTTCACTCTCTGGCACTAAAACGCGCGGCGCGCTTAAATATGTTCAAGGAAGACTATAAAGATTATAAGATGGTCAACACGCAGGAACATATGGACCTGACCGCTTCCTATGCGAAGAAGATGGACCTGTGCCCTTATTATCTGTACCGCCAGAAGGGAATGGCGGGAAACCTTGAGAATGTCGGTTATGCGAAAGAAGGAAAAGCGGGAGTTTATAATATTCTGATCATGGAAGAGAAACAGACCATCGTGGCGTGCGGAGCAGGAGCTTCGACAAAACGTGTCTGGAATCAGCCAAATCCGGACGGCACTCATCGGATCGAACGATGCGAGAATGTCAAGGATGTCGGGCAGTATATCGAGAGAATTGATGAGATGATTGAGCGGAAGCAGAAACTTTTTGCAGAAGAATAAAAGGGTTTTTCTTCCTGAAATAATACATCAAATGAGGGTTAGTACATCAAAAGTACATCAAAAAATTACCCAATAATACGGAATAACCTGTGAGATGTATTGAAACAACCTAATAACTGTGCCTGAAAGGACGAATTCATTTTAGAAGATGAGTTCGTCCTTTTCTGTTATATTCAATTATTTTATTTCAGGAGGAAAAGAACATGAACAACACAGCGTTAGGAGCAAAAAACACAAAGAAACAGGAAATTGTATTTATCAGTGAAGCACATGAAAAATTCTACTATGAAAAATTAAAAGAGGTGCGGTATCAGGATGTGTACCACAAAGAGACAGTTTTTCCCGTGCATCCCCTGTTTGGAAATGCCACTGTATCTTAGCTGTATCC
>OGYT01001318.1_pt1 | contig 16703 bp, 26 predicted proteins | sample 1576631 | NCBI WGS metagenome assembly OGYT01 (sample SAMEA3541588, study PRJEB24748) | human gut metagenome | biome: human gut; feature: human-associated habitat; material: faeces | place: China | collected 2012
GAAGAAAAGAATTTGAAACGTTTGTCTGATTTGGATGACGTTCCACCCAAATGGAGAAAATACGAAGCTTGCGTATACAGTATGGAGAAAAAATGAAGCCGACTGTTCCGCCGATAGCACTACCCAGTACAATGGATATGACATTCATCATGGTCATATCTAAAATGTCTAAATTTATTCGTAAAAATTCCGCGCTGATAATAAAGGCCAGAAGCGGACTGGCAAATTCAAATAAAGTAGCGCCAAGTACTACAGCGAAAGCTGTAATAAAAAATTTTAATACCTTATTTAATAACACTGTTGTTCTTGAACCCCCTTTTTTAAGATGATATAAACTATTGTACTAAAATAATGAACAAAAGTCTATGCAGATTGATAAAATCTAATCAAAATCTAATCATACTCGTTATGCAAGTAAAAATATCTAGCTTGTAAATCAAGCGAAAACGTATTTGAGCGCTTCGCTGAGGTATTTTACGCCGTGAATATTAATATTGCCTGAATAGGTGTCAAGTCGTTCAAGATTTTTGTAAGGGAGTATTATATTGGTAAAGCCCATACGAACAGCTTCGCGTACTCTGATATCAGGCTGACTGACGGAACGGACCTCGCCGGACAGCCCTACTTCGCCGAAAATAATGGTCTGCGGCTTGATACTTTGATTGCGGAAACTTGAGGCCATAGCGCAGCAAAGAGCAAGGTCGACGGCAGGGTCATCTATTTTTATGCCGCCGGCGACTTTTACATAAACATCACAGCTGCCGATATTGAGATGAACCCGTTTTTCCAGTACGGCAAGCAGCAGCTGGATTTTCTTTATATCGATAGAGTCGGATGTACGACGCGGCGGTACGTACGGAGTCGGCGCAACAAGCGACTGTATTTCCACCAAAAGAGGACGTGTTCCTTCCAGTGCGGGAATGATTACAGTACCGGAAATACTGCTAGTCTGTTCGGAAAGAAACATTTTGGAGGCATCGGGTACATCAACCAAGCCGTTTTCACGCATTTCAAAAATACCGATTTCATTTGTATTGCCGAAGCGGTTTTTTACGGCGCGGAGTACGCGGTATTCGGCATTGCGCTCACCTTCAAAATACAGTACCGTATCGACAATATGCTCCAGAACGCGCGGACCGGCAAGTGTACCGTCTTTTGTCACATGTCCGATGATGAAAATGGCGATATTGTTCTGCTTGGCAATGCGCAAAAGACTCACGGAACATTCGCGTACCTGACTGACGCTGCCCGGCGCACTTTGGATATCAGGTCGGAAAATGGTCTGAATGGAGTCGATAATCAGCAGGTCCGGTTTATGGTCAAGTACGTGGCGTTCAATGCGTTCCAAATCCGTCTCACTCAGAACATACAGATTGTCATCCAGTGCATTTAACCTGTCGGCTCGCATACGGATTTGACGGGAACTTTCTTCGCCTGTTACGTACAGTACTTTGTGTTTTTTGGCAACATAGGCGCAAATGCGCAGATTAAGGCTCGATTTACCTACCCCGGGGTCGCCGACCATGAGTACGAGTGAGCCGGGAATAATGCCGCCGCCGAGTACACGGTTCATTTCCGGCGAACCGGCACTGAAGCGGGGCAAATCTTCTGTTGTTATTTCTTTTATCGGTTTGGGTACAGTGTTCGTTTTGGTAGTGCTCAGGCTGAAGCCGCGACTTGAGCCTATAGAGGAACCGGTATCCTCCAGTTCCTCTACGAGCGTATTCCATTTACCGCAGCCGGGACATTTGCCCAGCCATTTCGGTACACTGTAGCCGCATTCCTGACAAACATACAATGTTTTTCTTTTAGCCATGATAAATTTCCTTTGTTGTGTTTTATCTGTGCGATATTTTCTGTTTTAGGTATTTGCTGATTGATTTTAACAGCCAGTAAATGGCAATGGCGAAATTTAAAATGAAATTTTTCAAATTGGCGAAAACGGATTTGTCCGCCAGTTTATCCTTGGGCAATCTGTTCATTTACATCCTCATTTATTTCTGTAAAAGAAAAATCAAGCTCATCATCAATACAGTCAACGGTAATCTGCTGATGCTGCTTAATTTTTTTGCGCAGCAGTTCTTCCGCCAGAGGGTCCTCAAGATAACGCTGTACGGCGCGTTTCAGCGGGCGGGCACCGTATGCACTGTCCGTACCGTGCGCCAGCAGATACTGTTTGGCACTGTTCGTAACGGTAAGTTTTATGCCCATTGCCTGCAGACGGTTTTCCAGATTGTGCAGAAGCAGGCCGATTATTTCCAGCAGTTCTTTATCCGTCAGCGGGTCGAAAATGATTATTTCATCAATACGGTTCAAAAATTCCGGCTTGAACTGTTTTTTTACTTCATCCATAACAAGTTTTTTTGCATCATTATTTGAAGTTTCTTCATTATTATTTACAGCAAAGCCCAAAGAAGAATTTTTCTGTTTCTGCAGTTTGAAAGCACCGGCATTGGAAGTCATGATGATTACCGTATTTTTAAAATCGACGGTGCGTCCCTGACTGTCTGTCAGGCGGCCGTCTTCCAATACCTGCAGTAGAATATTGAAGACATCGGGATGAGCTTTTTCAATTTCATCAAGCAGCATAACGGCATACGGTTTGCGACGGATAGCATCAGTGAGCTGACCGCCTTCGTCATAGCCGACATAACCGGGCGGTGCTCCGACCATACGGGAAACGGTATGTTTTTCCATATACTCGCTCATATCGAAACGTATCATAGCTGCTTCATCTCCGAAAATGGCTTCGGCTAAAGACCGGGCAAGTTCCGTTTTGCCCACTCCTGTCGGACCCAGGAATAGAAAAGAACCGATAGGCCGTTTCGGGTCTTTGAGTCCTGCTCTGGCACGGCGAATGGCTTTGGCGACAGCGGATACACCTTCATTTTGACCAACAACGCGTTTGTGCATGATATCCTCCATATGAAGCAGGCGATCGGCTTCCTTAGTCACCAGTTTTTTCACCGGAATGCCCGTCCATAAAGTGGCGACATCGGCGATATCGTTTTCTGTAACTTCTATCTGCGTGTTATTCTGTTTTTCCCAGTCGGATTTTATTTCATAGAGTTGCTGTTTTAAATTTGTTTCATCATCGCGGATTTTGGCGGCAAGTTCGTAGTTCTGCTCGTTTATTGCTTTTTCCTTATCTTTGCGAAGTGCATTGAGCTGTAATTCCAAAGAAGTGATGTTGCGCGGATTGGCAACGGTGCTGAGGCGGACTTTAGCGGCAGCCTCATCCATCAGGTCAATGGCCTTATCCGGCAGAAAACGGTCGGTTATATAACGATGGGATATTTTTACAGCGGCTTCGATTGCTTTGTCTGTGATTTTAGCACAATGGAATTTTTCGTATTTATCACGGATACCCATCAATATGGAAATGGCATCCTCAACACTCGGCTCATGCACCATTATCGTCTGAAAACGGCGTTCCAGTGCAGCGTCTTTTTCGATGTATTTTTTGTATTCCTTCAAAGTGGTTGCACCGATTACCTGAATTTCACCGCGCGACAGAGCCGGTTTTAAAATATTTGCGGCATCGAGCGAGCCTTCGCCTGCTCCGGCTCCGATTAAAGTGTGCATTTCATCAATAAAGAGAATGATATTCTGATTTTCAATTATTTCATCAATTACTTTTTTCAGTCGGTCTTCAAATTCACCGCGGTATTTTGCTCCGGCGACGAGTGAAGCCATACTGAGCGATACAACACGTTTGTTGGCAAGAACTTTCGGTGTCAGTCCCTGAATAAGTCTTTGAGCCAGTCCTTCCGCCACAGCCGTTTTGCCGACGCCCGGCTCACCGATTAAAACGGGATTGTTTTTCGTGCGGCGGCTTAAAATCTGGATAACACGTTCAATTTCACGATTGCGGCCGATAACAGGGTCGATTTTATTATTCTTCGCCAGTTCGTTTAAATCACGTCCGTATTTATCCAGCAGCGGTGTGGAGGATTTTGGCGTTTCAGTATATGTCTTTTCTGTCTGAGGAGTTATTTCGTCTTCATTATCATTATTGGCGGCAGTGTCGTTTTCATTGAGTAAATCCAGTACGGCTGAATGAATGATATCAAGGTCGGCACCGAGTGATATCAGTATTTGTGAAGCGATATTCTCTTTATCACTGACAATGCCGAGCAGAATATGTTCAGCACCGATATAGTCGTGTGATAATATCTGTGCCTCCTTGACAGCAAGTTCCAGCGTTTCCTTGGCGTCCGGAGTGTAGCCTATTTCATGAATATAATAATCGTCATAATCCTGTGACGGTGCTATATCATGAACTCTCTGGCGCAGGCTGTATAAATCAATGCCCAGGGAGGATAAGGCTTTAGCGGCAATGCTGCTTCCCTCGTGCAAAAGACCCAAAAGCAGATGCTCTGTGCCGACATAGTTATGTTTTAAATGTCTGGCTTCATATTGTGCCAGTTTCAATACTTTTATTGCGTTTTGCGTAAAACGTCTCTGCATGATTATTCCTTTCTGCTTTGCAAACCGTTAAATATTTTTCTGATTACGGCAGCGCGCTGTTTTTCGATTTCCTGCGGTGACATGTTTTCCGTTTCATTCAGATTTTGCAGATAATTTTTCTGTCCGGCGATTAAAAGAAGATTTAAAATATCCGCCTGTGTTTCGTCGATGATGTTCATATCCACGCCGAGACGTACTTTGCTGGCGAGATTGAGCATTTCATGCTGGGAAATGGAATGAGCATATTTCAGTATGCCGAATGAACGCCATACTCTGTTTTCCAGATTATCATGTGAATAACTTGAAAGTGCTTTGCGGGCATCCTGTTCATGCGAGATGATTTCCTGTACGGTAGCGCCGAGATTATCGATTAATTCCTGTTCTTTGAAACCGAGTGTCAGCTGATTGGATGTCTGGAAAAGATTACCCAGATTGTCTTCACCGAACAGGCCACGGATAGCCATGCCGAGCTGTGGAGAAATGTTGATGATTTTAGAAATCTGCTGCGTCATGACAAGTGCCGGCAGATGAAGCAGTACAGTTGCCCGCAGCCCTGTACCCAAGTTAGTCGGACAGGCAGTCAGATAGCCCATTTTTTCATCAAAAGCAATATTCAGATAAGCTTCAATAGCATCATCAATGGCAAATGCCGTTTTGAGACAGCTGTTTAAATCAAGTCCTGGTGCCATACACTGAATGCGCAGGTGGTCGTCTTCGTTCACCATAATGCTGACGGACAGGTCATCGCTTAAAATCACCAGACGATTTTCGGGGTGTTCAATCAGTTTTTTGCTGATTAAGAATTTTTCTGCCAGTACATTCTGCTGCAAACGGCTAAGTTTATCTATTTCCAGATAATAAAAATGAAGTCCTGTAGCCGTTTCAATCGCCGGTATTAAGCGCGATATGAGTTCTTTAACCTGAATTAAATCAGACCGTTTGGCACGATTAGGAAACGGTATGTTTTTCAGATTGCGTGCCAGACGAATTCGACTGGCAAGCGCAATATCGCTGTTTTTGCCGGAAAAATTGAGCCAGGAAAGACTCGGGTCTGTAAATAAAGCAGTATTAGTCATTTATATCACCTGCCTGTTCTTTATGCAGATTGGTATTCAGCTGATTTTCTAAAAGTTTGATGCGGTCACGTAAAACAGCAGCCTGTTCGTATTCTTCATCATTGATGAATTCCTTGATTTTCTGACGCAGTGCGGCTATTTCTTGTTTTAATCCCAGATTGCCGCCGGCACGGCGCGGAATTTTACCGATATGGCTGCTGTAACCGTGAATGCGGCGCAAAAAAGGTTCAAGACGCACGGCAAAAGTTTTATAACATACACTGCAGCCGATTTTGCCGGTACGTTTAAAATCATTATATGTCATCTGGCAGTTCGGGCAGGTTAATTCCGGTTTCAGTTTTACCGGTTTGACTTCATTGCCGCCGACTGTTTCATGATTGAAAATTCCCGATAGAAAATCATTAATCGAAAAAATATTGTTTTTCTCCGTCAGCAGGCCGAGTTTCAGTGCACAGCTTTCGCACAGATGATGTTTGACCTGTCCCTGATTGGTAAGTTCCGTTATATAAATGCTGGCTTCATTTTTATTGCATTTATCACACAGCATAATAAATTCCTCCTTATAACTACGCAAAGTTCGCCAATGTTAAAATCAGTGATTTCATGAGTTCAGACCTGTCTTCCGGCTTCAATTTGTCGAAAACGACGGAAAGTGTCTGTAACATTAAAGCAGCTTCACGTTTTTTTATAATTTCACGTTTATACAAATAGTGAATAATATTTTTAAAGTCTTCAAATGATGTTTTGATATTTATTTTAGCCAAAATATCCTGATAAATTAAATCTTGAAGCGGTACTCTGCCGATACGGATAAATCCGCCGAGACCGCGGCGTGATTCTACGACAAAACCTTTGTCCTGAGTAAAACGTGTACTTAAAACGTAACTTATCTGCGAAGGTGCGCAGGAAATTTCATCGGCAATATCTGAGCGTTTAAGTTCCACTTTACGGTTTTGCTCCGCCGCCAGCCGACGTAAGATGTAATCTTCAATTAAATCAGCTATATTGCTCATAATTATCACCTTTACTTTAATTATTTTGATTGTTAATTATATTATAGTTTGACTTTTTGACATTAGCAAGATATATTTTATATAACCGGGTTGGAAATAAAAAATAAAGAGTATCCTCCAATATATTAGGATACTCTTTATTTTTTGCCGTACTTTACTTAAAAATTATTTATATGTAAATGCTAATATTATAAGACCGATAATAAGTACTATAATTAACGGCTTATATATTTTTCTGACAAACATTACTTTTGAAACAACACCTACACCCATAAGAAATTCATCTGCATAAGGAAGCGGGTCGGGTAAAAGTGCATTAGCGATAAAAATATATATTCTTACAGCAAAAGGAGAAACAAAAGTAAGCGAAATCATTATAAAATAAAACAGTCCGATAAGAAGTAGCTTATCCAAAACATATATTCCCTTCTGAAAAATAAAAAAGCCACGAACCAAGTCGTGGCATTATCTCATAAATGGTGACCCACCGGGGAATCGAACCCCGAACCTGCTGATTAAGAGTTAAAGCACAACGATTTTATACATAAAACAAAGCCTTTGACATCATAATGTTGATAAAATACGCTATATTTGCTTAAAAATAACGCCATATAACGTGCTATATTTAACGATATATTTTATACTATGATGTCAGCATGATGTCAAATATGATGTCATTTTTGAGCACGATTATTAAGAAAATCGGCTACAGTCTGTTTCATCTGTTCAGTTTTGTGTACATATCTATTCAGAGTGAAAGAAGCATTTGCATGACCAGCTTGTGCTTGAATTGCTTTAGCCGGGATATTGGCTTCCGCTAGAGAGGTCAAGCAGGTGTGACGAAATGATTTAAAGGTTATATCCGATTTTATGCCGGCTTTTCGTTTTAATTTCACGAACTCATGCGTTATGTTATCCGGTTGAATGAAATCGCCAAAACGTCCTCTGAAATTTGAAGTAAAAACAAAATCTTTATTGGTTAAAATTCGACTGTTGCTTTTAAATAATTCTTTTTGTTGTTCTCTATGTTTATTTAAAACAGATTTAACGATATTAGTTAGTGGAATATCTCGAATGCCATAATCCGTTTTAGGTTCACCTAAAGAAAATCTGGATGATAGAGAAGCATGTCTATCTGTTTTAATCGCATGATGTACGTGTATAGTGTTTGTTTTAAAATCTATATCTTGCCAACGGAGAGCTGCTATTTCAGAACGTCGCATACCTGTATCATACGCTATCCACAGTATAGCTTTTAACTGTAAGTTCGACGTAGCATTTATAAGTTGTTTAAATTCATCTTCTGATATAATAGTAGCTTCCTTTGCTTTTGCTTTGGGCTTCTTTACGTTTATGCAAGGATTTTTGTTTATTAAATCCTCACGTAGTGCTTGCTGTAAGATTGCATTAATTATGATATAGCAATATTCTTTTGTTCGTGGTGTGGGAATGTTCCTTAATACGGCACGTATCAATGACGGAGTGATATCTTTTAGTTTATATTTATCTAATATCGGAGATATATGCAATCTAAGACTGTCTTTGTAGCTGTTTATAGTTGTTGGAGATACATCATCAGATTTTATCTTTAGCCATTCATCAGCCCATTCTTTGAATGTAGGCATTAATATTTCTTTGCCATTATCTAATTTAACACGATTGAGTTCTCGTTGCACTTCTTCTTCGGTGTACCCATATACATACACACGGCGTTTTTCATTTGTTAGCGGGTCCGTAAGCATAATAGATGATTGATAACGTCCATCTTTTCGTTTTTGCATTTTATCACAACCTTTCAAGGATTATTTTTATAAGTATAACTAAAAAGTTATTGACTTATTATAACTAAAAAGTTATAATATTATTAGAAAGTGAGGAATGCTTATGCCAGAGATAACAAGATTTTATGGAATTGTAATTAAAATGTTTTTTAAACCAAAAGAACACGAACCTAGCCATATTCACGCTATTTATAATGAGTATGTAGGAGTAATCGAAATCGAAACATTGAAAATGACCGAAGGAGATTTACCACGTAAAGCTCAAGCGTTGGTTCGTGAATGGATTACCGAACACAGACAAGAACTATTGAATATGTGGGCTACGCAAAAGCTTACTAAATTGCCACCATTGAAATGAGGTGTAAAAATGATACCACGCATTAAGAGTGTAAAGCCTATATCTGATTATAGGCTTTACGTTATATTTGATGACGGAAAAACTGTCATTTATAACGTAAAAGATGATATTGATACCATAGACAGCTATAAGGATTTAGAAACGATATACGGTCTGTTTAATCAGGTTCAACTTGATACCAGCCGTACATGTGTTTATTGGAATGAAAACATTGACTTACCTAGCGATATAATTTATGAATACGGTGTTGCAGTATGACGAATATTGACGATATGATACAAAATTTGATTACAGGATTAGTTAAAGCAAGAGAAGAAAAAGGAATAAGTCAAAAAAAACTTGAAGAACTGAGCGGCATAAAACAACCAATGATAGCACGGATTGAAAAAGGAAAAGCAGTACCAAATACAGATACGCTTATAAAATTGCTTTTTCCATTAGGCTATACACTAGCTATTGTTCCGCTTGAACCGGCAGAAGCAAAAACAAAATAATGATTAGAATTAAAGCCACTGTGATTTAAAATCATGGTGGCTTTTTTGTTTATAAATATTGCTGCTTTATTTTTTCAACTTCTTCAACGCTTAAATTAACACCTTTTGCTACTGTTTCAATATCAATGCCTAATTTTAAAAAGTTAATAGCGTTTTGGATTTTTTCTTCTTGCTTGCCCTTTTGCATAGCAGCATAAGTACGGAATTTTTCATCAAGGATAGCGTCTTCACGTTTTTGAATACTGTCTACGCAATTCATTGTTGCCTCGTCTTATAAATATTGTTTTTTTATTTTTTGTATTTCTTCAATAGATAATTTAGTGATTTTAGAAATAATATTTATATCAATTCCTTCTTTTAATCCATTAATAGCATTTTGAATTTTATTCTCTTGAATACCTTCTTGTTTAGAATCATACATATTAGCAAGATAATCTCGCATAGCTTTTTCTTGTAATTCATAATCGCGACGTTTTATTTCATCTTGAGAAAACATCATCTCGTAGTTTAAAGCTTCTTTAATAGCTGGATTGTTCATAGCAATGGCCTCTCTTTCTTCATCAGTGCATTGTGGAGAAAAATATGCTATCCAATTTTCAGCATTACGCATTTTTTTGATATCACTAAACTTAAATTTTCCTAATTCGATAAAGTGCATTTCAAAATCATTGATTAAAATATCATTTGTTTCATCATTTCTTACATGATATGAATTATGATATGTTTCATATGGTAAATAATCGAAGTTAAGCAAATTAATACTTATAGTCGGTTTTAGTTCCCTATAGTGATAACCTTTTCCTAATTGGTAAGCATATAATCTTGACCAATAATATAAAGCACGTTTAGAAAATTTCTTTTGACTGGCAATTTGAACTTCAATATTTATTAGAGAACCATTATTGGTTTTAGCTAAAATATCAAGTTCAGGAGCTTTACCTTCATTGATATCTGGAATCTGTTGCTTGTCCATAAAATTTATATCTGTAAAATAATCGTGTTCATCTCTATTTAAAATAGAGTTTAAAAAATTTAATGTGAGATTTTTTCGGGTTTCATCGCCTAATAGACTTTTGAAAAATACATCATTTAATCTATTTATATCCTTTATTTTTTCCACGCTATCACTCCTTTAAAATTTATATTTGTTCTTAATACTATGTTTTAAACGGCTTATCGTAATCCATAAAACCTCCGTATAAAATAAAAAACCCTATTGCTATAAGCAATAGGGTAATGACCAACTATACTAAGATAGTTGCAGTCTCTTCACTACCTATATTATAGCAATTAAATTGTAATTTATCAACTTGACAGTATAGGATAAAACCTATAAAATTATATATAGGATATAACTTATATTTTGTCGAGGTGGTTTATTTGACAGATAAAAATGAATTTGAGGTCATATTTTTCAAGAAAGATGATAACACAATTCCGGTAAAAGATTTTTTAGATAGCCTTGATAATAAAATGAGAGCAAAAGCTGTTGGTATGATTATTAGATTAGAAAAATATGGAAATGAATTGACGGAACCTTATTCTAAAGTTCTTGATGACGGCATATGCGAACTCAGAGTAAAACAAGGTAGTAATATTAGCCGGATTTTGTATTTTTTCAGAGTCGGAAAGAAAATTATTTTAACGAATGGTTTCATTAAGAAAACGCAAAAAACACCGAAAAGGGAAATTGAATTAGCTAAAAAGTATCGTAAAATCTATTTGGAAAGAGAGGCTTTATAATATGAGTGATATTCAAAAATATTTAAACGAACAGCTTAAAAATGATGATTTTAAAAAAGAATGGAATAACATTCAGCCGGAGCTTCAAATTATTGATGCCTTGATTGAAGCTCGCAAGGCTAAGAAGATTACACAAAAGCAATTATCTGAAATCACGGGCATCGCTCAAGGCGATATCAGTAAATTAGAAAACGGTTCGGCAAATCCTTCGATAAAAACTTTGCAAAGACTTGCAAACGGTTTGGGTATGATGTTAAAAATTGAATTTGTTCCGGTTAAATAATTTTAAAGGACTAGATTTTTCTAGTCCTTTCTTTTTTATTTTAACTCGGTTTATATGCTAAGCATGACACGATTAAAACGAATAAATTAAGTATTAGTGCCAATACAAAAGGTTGCTTCTTTTTCTTCTTGATGATAGCAAGAGGCAATGCAATTAACGAAGCTATTGTGCCGACGAACGAGCCTACAACAAAAATGGCATAAATAATATTAAGCATATATAATCACCTTTTTGACGGTCTGTATCCGGCGGCTTGAGCTTCTTCTTCAGTGAAAAACCATTCTTCTGGGTCTGTTCTATCATAATACGCACCACCAGGAACATGATATATTTTCTTTCCCTTGTTTATATTACCTTTGATTGTTTCACCATTTGGACCTTGTCCAGAATAAGTTCTAGCCGGTTTAGTGGTTTCTCTTTCATTGTTGGATTGAGCTATCGCCGCCTGCTGTCTTGCCTGTTCTTCAGCTTTTTGTTTGCTGGCATCTATATCGCTTATTGTATGTTCAACTGCATTTGTCTTGCTGTTGTATAATACTTGCCCGTCATATTTAACATCTCCCAGTGCGTTATTGGCAAGAAGTGCCAAAGTTAATACTTTACCGCCGGAAGATATTTCATAGGTTTTACCATCCCTATTGAATTTAGAATCTGTAATAGTAAAATCACCGGCTCCGCATTGCTGTAAAATGCTTACTATCTTTTCAGCTTCTGCTTCATCCACGTTTGTGCTATCCATTACAGATTGCACCTGCGGCGGGATTTCTTTCTTCTCTTCCTGTATTGGTTGCTGTTCCGTTTGCGCTACAGTTTCTTGTACAGGTTTTTGCTCATCATCTCCGCCGCCAAATAGCGCAAACAGGAAAACTGCTGCAAAAATCCCTGTTAAAATTTTTTTGGTTTTAGTATTAAATTCACCGTATTTCCATAGCAGATAAGCACCGACTGGAAACACACATAAAAGCAATATACCAATACCCCAACTTTTTTGATACCATTTCTTATTTATATTCGCAGAACTTGAAACATCTTCTTGCATGATATTTTTTATAAGTGTTTCTGTATCGATCTTAGGAACATCATAATACCCTTCCGGCGGATTATTTTTTAATTCTTCTGCGCCTAACTCGGTCAAAATATAGCGTCTGTCTTTTACATAAGTTTCAAGTTCGTTATCAGAAAAATTTTCAAATATCCTATCTAATAATTCGGATTTGCGACCGGTAAGTTTTAACTTTTTAATCCGTAATATTTCTTTTAAATCTGGTATGGTCAAATAAGCAATACTTTCTTTGGTATCAGATATTCGTAAATAGTTATCTTTTAAAAGTCTTTTTATTATTTCTTTATAGTTACTTAACTCAGGTAACATATAATCCAGTAATTTATAGCCTACTATTTTATTATTAGAATAATTCAGTATATAACGTTCTTTTCTAGGTAACATGATACACCTCTATATTTAAAATAAGCTACCTAATATACCAATAGCAGCATTAACATTGGCTTTTCTTTCAGCTTTTTTTACAGCCTTTTCGTGGGCTTTTTTCTGTTCTTCAATAGCTTTTTCTTTTTGTTCAGCCTGTTCTTGTTCCTCTTTTTCCTTTTGCTCTTTGATATCTTGTTGCTGTTTATTATATTCTGCTAGCTTTTCATCACGACCAACTAATTCAGCGGCTTTTTGCTTTAAATCTTCACTTACCGTATCTGGAGCAATAGTAAAAGAGCGTCCGTTTAAATTAAGGGTATTTGTTACAGGATTAGCCTTATCATAACTATATTCTATATAATCATAAACATTAATAATATTATTTTTAAATGATAAATTAATATGCTCTACAATATATTTACCTTCAGGTTGACTATCAAATTTTATCCACATATCACACATATCAATTTCTGGATGATATTTTATCGTTTGTGTATCTACATAAGTACTGAATTTTTCGTTTGAGCTAATCCAAAACCAACGATTATCATCATTTTCTTCTGCAAAAGCGATAGATGACCATAATGAAAATATCATTATAAATAACAATATAGATTTTTTTCTCATAATTGATTGCCTCTTATAATAATGTGCTTAAAATTCTGTGAACTTCCCTGGGGTCAGGGTCTTTTTCTGAAATCACTTTAGTGATTAAATCAGCGTCTAAATCGCTGGAATGAGAAAGTAAATGTATGGCGAACTGATTTGCTTCTTTTTCCCTGCGACTAGGTACATAGTAATTCATATCTGCATGTAGGTAATATCCGTATCCTTTATGTAAGATTGCGTGCCCTAATTCATGGCAGACAACAATCTTTTGTGCTTCATATGGCAGATTGGCATTGAGTACAATAAATTTTCTGCGCAGAACTCTAACCAAAAAGCCGCGTATCGTATTCGGTAGCTTCAATCGTAGTATATCAATGTTCATATAACATGCAATTTCAAACGGATTACTTGTACCGTATTTTTTAACTAAATTTCTTGCCCGTACCTTGTAATTATACATTTATACCGCCTACTTTTTGCGTTTATTTTTCTTTTTGGCTTTATAAAATATAAACTCTAGCGCATCTCTTATCTCTTGGCGGTCTTCTTCACTTAGTTTCATTACTTCGCCATCAAACATAATCTCTGATTGATTTAGAAACTTTTCAAGGTCTGCGGGCTTCTTTTTGTCCACCTCTTTCTTATCTACTGTTTCGACATCATTGCCTAAAATGTAATCGGAGGTAACATTGAATAAATTGCATAATTCTTTAATTTTTCTTATCGGTCTTGACTTTCCTGTTTCATATAAAACGTAAGTAGGACGAGCAACACCTATTAATTTAGCAACTTCTCCCTGTGAAAGTTGTCTTTCTTCACGTAATAATCGTAATCTTTCACCAGTAATATTCATCTTTAACACCTCCTGTATAAATATTATATGTTAAAAATCACAACATTAAAAGATGTTAAAAAAAGCAACACAAAACTATTGACAAGTTGAGTATCACAACTTATAATATATTTGTAAGTTAAGTTAAACAACACAAAGGAGTGAAAAAATGAATAAAATTAAACAACAACGACAGCGTAATGGCTTATCACAAGGTGATTTAGCAAAGAAAATAAATGTTTCGCGTTCTACTGTTGCATGTTGGGAAACTAATAAAGCAATGCCAAGGATAGGAACATTAAAAAAAATATCAAAGGTTTTTAAATGTAAAATTGATGATTTATTATAACTTTTTATGTTAAGTTAATCAACATGAGGGGTGTATGTATATGTTAAGTAAGAAATTCAGGTCTAACAAATTTTACCAGGTTACTCGCTACACTTTTAAGTACGGTAACGAATGGGATGAAATGGAAAGCACTGTAACGGTCTGGGACACATATGAAAAGGCAATGGCTTATATCGAAAGATATAGCAGCGGTCTTAAATTTGCAAGTGCACAAATCGAAATGAATAACCTTGATAGAGAAATCACTTACGAAGATTATAAGAAAGGCAATTATAATATCGTATCTTTCCAGAAAATTTATGATGTAACTTTAGATGGCACTGAAGATACTGAGCCGGAAGAAATCATATATATGGCAGATAAAAAAGAAGAACAGAAGGCAGAAAAAGTTGCTCCCCAAAAAGGTGCGTATAAAGTAACTTGTGGCGGTCGTATGGGATATTATTTTGAAACTTTGACCGAAGCAAGAGCTTATGCCGAAAAATACGCTTCAGAAGATAATTTACAGTACAAGATTTTCTTGGAAATCGGTAGGAATATAAAAGAAATTGAAACAATAAAGCCACCGATAAAATACTATATCGTAAAAGGTTATTCGGCACAGTTTAGCAACCTGCGGGCAGCGATAAATTTTGCCAAAGGTGTAAAAGTAGATAAAAGATTAATCATCTATGCTGTACGCTCGATATCAAACCTGTTCCCGGATAATACTTTGGAGCCAATTTGTTCAGTAGCTTGAAAGCAGGTGATTATATGGAACGAGAACAAATTCCGGTATGGGAAAAATACGCAATTACTCCAGAAGAAGCTTCGAAGTTGTTTTCAATTTCAGCTGATTTTTTAAGGCTTGCAGGGCAACTCACAAAAGAAGGCGGTTATGACCTGCCGTGTTTTTGGATTGGTAGCCATTTAAAAATCAATCGTTTGATGATGATTAACTGGATTAATGACAGGTCGGATGGCAGGGAAGATTTCAAGGCGGCACTCTTAAAAAAGAGAATTGAGGAATTTAAAAACGGACTTCATCAGCGGGGCAGAAAAAGAAAAATACGATAGTTTCCGTACATTAAATGTTGAGGTTTATCTTAAATTACTATGAAGCAGGGCGCAGTGTACCGGAGTTTCCGTACAATACCTGTTGAAGTTAATCATCTATGTATATTTTACTACGAAAGGAGATGAAGCAGAATGAATAAGCGGTTCGCAGATTTATGTTATTATGCACGACTTAGTGCAAATATGACAGTGGAAAAGGCTTCCGAATTATTAGAAATTTCACCGAGGACATTAAATTACTACGAGGCAGGTCGTAGTATTCCTGATGAAACGGTTGCCAAAATGGTAAAAATTTATAATTCGCCGGAGTTAGGATATATGTATTTGACGCAAGAAACGGCTACAGGCAGATTAATTTTCACGGCGCAGATAAATACAAGGGGCATAGCGTCAAGAGCCCTTGAACTTAATGTAGCGTTGCGGGAAGTGAATAAGCAGCGTGAAGTTCTGGAAGATATCTGTTATGACGATATCATATCGGATGCCGAAAAGAAAAGTTTTCGAGATTGTATAAAGAACCTTACCCGATTAGCCGCTGCCTGTATCGGTATCAAGATTTTCAGACAAAATAAAAAATCCTGCACTGACGGGAACAGTACAGGATTTCTAAAAGTTAAAAGTTAATTGAAAGTATCTTTATTGTAGCATTACTTTTCAATCTTAGCAAGGAGGAAATATAATGCTTGGTTATATATTAACTTTTATCTTTGGCGGCTTATGGGGTTTTATTGTATGTGCTTTTTTCGTAGGTTGTAATTCTCGCCGTTGGGGTGAGGAATGGGGCGAAGATGAATATTGGAGGAATTACCATGAAAAAAATAACGTTAAGCAAAACAATAACATTGAATAAGAAATTAGTTGAAAAACTGTTAGGCAGAAAAGGGTTTTTAAAGGCGAAAGAGTTCCATTTATTTTGGGATAAATTAATCATAGAGTTTTCAATAAAACGGGAGGCATAAAAAATGAAGTTGATTTCTTTGGAACTTACAAACTTCAAAAATATTAAGCATTTTGTCATGGAAGCCGGAGGCGAGGACAAGAATGTTTACGGCAAAAATGGAGTAGGGAAAACCACTTTAGCGGATGCCTATTATTGGCTCTTAACGGATAAATCAAGCTTGGATAAAAAGCTGGATAACGATATTAAGATTGCCGATAAGCTGACAGGCAATCCGCTAAAAGACGGCGGGATTGAGCACAGCGTTCAAGC
>OGYT01001320.1_pt1 | contig 16689 bp, 17 predicted proteins | sample 1576631 | NCBI WGS metagenome assembly OGYT01 (sample SAMEA3541588, study PRJEB24748) | human gut metagenome | biome: human gut; feature: human-associated habitat; material: faeces | place: China | collected 2012
TATAGTCATTTGTATAACATACAATTTAGTGATAAGAAAGCAAAATAGGTGGAGTTTATGCGAATTTTATATAACATAATAGCTATATTGCTTGTTATACTACTGATACCGTACTTTATAGTGCGGACTATTCGGGAAAAAGGTTTTTTGGGACGTATAATTCAAAGTTTTGGTTTTTTACCGGAACATGCTTTAGACAAGGTTGCCGGAAAGAATTGTATTTGGATACATGCATCTTCCGTCGGGGAAATCGTAGCAACCAGTCCTATTATTAAGGAATTTCGTAAAGAGTTTCCGGGAACGCCGATATTAGTATCAGTGGTAACTAATACAGGCTATATTATGGCAAACCGCATTATAAAAGATGCGGACAGTATAATTTATTTTCCGTTGGATATACCGTGGCTTCCGGAACGAATGATAAAGAAGATACAACCACGAGTATTTTTGCCGGTGGAAACAGAGCTGTGGCCGAATTTTTTAAAGGCGGCACGTAAGCACAATGTGCCGGTAATGATGGTAAACGGACGTATCAGCGATAAATCCGTAAAGCGGTATAAATATATGTTCAGTATTTTATCCGATATGATTGGGACAGTAAAAAAGTTTGCTATGCAGTCTGATATAGATGCTTCCTATATTATCCGGCTAGGAGCCGATGAAAAACTGGTAACTGTTACTGGTAATACAAAATTTGACCAGACGTATACGGATGTAAATCCAGAAGAGCGGCAGGCATTGTTGAAAGAATTGTGTCTTGATAATGCGCAGGGGATATTTTTAGCGGGAAGTACTCATAAAGGTGAAGAGGATGCCGTCTTAAAAGCTTTTACGGAGCTGAAGAAAACTCATGTGAATGCAAAACTTCTGATTGCACCGCGCAGTATTTTACGCAAGGATGAAATTGCTGGCATCTGTCATAAATACGGATTTAAAGCGGATTTTCGCACCGTATTGAAAGAAAAACCAAGTTACGACCACGACGTTGTAATTCTCGATACAATAGGTGAGCTTGGCAGAATATATAGTTTGGGCGATGTAGTTTTCGTAGGCGGCAGCTTAATCCGCCATGGTGGTCATAACATTTTGGAACCGGCGGCACACGGCAAAGCGATTATAGTAGGCCCGCATATGTTCAATTTCAAAGATACGCATGTGTTGTTTAGTAAGCGCAATGCTTGTATTACCGTTAAAAATGCCAAGGAATTGACAGGTGTGGTAACGGAATTATTTGATAATCCGCAAAAACGGCATCAGATGGAAGAGGAAACTTTGAATATTATCAGGGATAATAAGGGAGCTTCACGACGCTCGGCCGTAATTTTACGTCAAATGCTGGAAGAGTATGAAGCGAGCCCTGTACAGGTTCGTTCCACGGAAAAAATTGAAAATCTGCAAACATACTTATATAAGCTTGTACATGATGAAAAGAAGAAAAGTATTACAGAGAAAGCTTTTTTGGGTTTACTGTATAGTTTTTCTTTGATATATCGTGGACTTGTAAAGTTTCAGCTCAATTTGTATCGATGGGGCGTGAAAAAACAGGTTAAATTGGACTGCTTTGTCATAAGTATCGGCAATATTACGGTGGGCGGTACAGGCAAAACGCCTACAGCAAAACTTTTAGCGCGGTATATACGTGATTTGGGTTATAATATAGCCATTTTAAACCGCGGCTACAGGGCAAAATGGAAAGGCGAAGTGGGCGTAGTGTCCGATGGACATACGGTATTCATGACGGCGGATGAAGCAGGTGATGAAGCGTATTTATTGGCTAGAAGTCTGCCGGATATCCCTGTTCTAATCGGTACGGATAGAACTGTTTCGGGTAAATATGCCGTAGATAATTTTAATGTGGATGTGGTAATTCTAGATGATGGTTATCAGCACTGGAAACTGAAGCGTGATTTGAATATTGTACTTGTTGATGCAATCAATATTTTCGGTAACGGTCATATGCTGCCACGCGGCACGCTCAGAGAACCGCTTACACATTTGAATAGAGCCGATATCTGTTTGCTGACAAAGGTGGACCAGGCTGCAGAGGGTGCTTGTGAGGAAATTCGTAGCACTTTGGCAAAATACAATAATCATGCTCTGGTTGTGGAAAGTACGCATAAACCGTTAGGTTTTATAGAAATCGGCAATCTTTTCAGTAAAGAGGCTAAGGAGATACTGTCTATAGATACAATGAGGGGACACAGAATAATTGCAATGTCGGCAATCGGCAATCCTGCTTCATTTGAACAGACGCTCAGTGATATCGGGGCAGTGATTACGGAAAGTCTGCGTTTTCCTGACCATCACGATTATACGGAACAGGAAATCAGGGAGGTAATGCACCAAGCTGAAGAACAAGGTGCTGAAGCTATTGTAATCACGGATAAGGATGCTGTAAAAATTCCACAAACGTTGCTTACAAAAAAGAGACCTGTACCAATTTATATTATCAGTATAGAAGTTACATTTATAAACAATGCGGATACGGCATTTAATTTCATAAAAAATAAATTGCCGCAAAAGAAAGGAAATATGAAATGAAAATTGTATGTGTAATACCTGCACGTTATGCTTCAACAAGATTGCCAGGCAAACCGCTTGCAGATATCGCCGGAAAACCGATGGTTGTACGTACGTATGAACGTGCACTGCTTGCCAAAAAGCCTAGTGAAGTAATCGTAGCCGTTGATGATGAACGAGTTTTAAGTGCAGTGCAAAGTGCCGGCGGAAAAGCTGTGATGACGGCTAAAAATCATCCTACTGGAACGGACAGACTGGCGGAAGTTGCGGAAAAATTTCCGGATGCGGACGTAATAATTAATATTCAGGGAGATGAACCACTCATTGACCCGCAGATTATCGATGCTTTGGCGCAGGTTTTTGTAGATGATGAAAGCTTGCAGATGGCGACAGTGAAAACGCCGATGACGGAAGAAGAAAAAAATAAGCCGGGAAATGTAAAAGTAGTTACGGATAAAAATGAATTTGCCCTGTATTTTTCTCGTTCTTTAATTCCGTATCCGCGTGAAAATACAGGTGTTACGGTTTATAAACATATCGGTATTTACGGTTATCGCAGGGATTTTCTGCTGCAGTATGCTAAAATGCAGCCGACGCCGCTGGAGCAGACAGAGTCTTTAGAGCAGCTTCGTGCCTTGGAAAACGGCTACAAAATAAAAGTGATTACAACAGATAAACATTTTGTCGGTGTCGATACGCCGGAAGATTTAGCTGAAGTAAATAAAATTTATCAGAATTTAAATTTATAAGATTGGAAGTGTTGTTAATGCATACAGTAAAAATCGCCAATTTTGAAGTAGGAGCAGGCAATCCGCTCGTATTGCTTGCCGGACCTTGTGTTCTGGAGTCGTATGAACGTTCTTTGTATATTGGCAGAACAATTAAGGAAATTACCTCTCGTCTTGGTATTCCGTACGTATTTAAAGCTTCTTTTGATAAGGCGAACCGTTCTTCGTATAATGGATATCGTGGTCCGGGTCTTGAAAAGGGTCTTGAGTGGCTCAAATCCATCAAAGAAGAACTCGGTGTACCGGTTGTAACGGATATTCATAATGAACAGCAGGTAGAACCTGTTTCTAAAGTTGTGGATGTACTGCAGATACCGGCATTTTTGAGTCGTCAAACGGATTTACTTTATACTGCGGCAAAATCAGGTGCTGTCGTAAATGTCAAAAAAGGACAGTTTTTAGCCCCGGCGGATATGAAAAATGTCGTTAAGAAAATTGAAGAAGCAGGTTCTGAAAAAATTCTTCTGACGGAACGCGGTGCAACGTTCGGCTATAATAATCTTGTTGTAGATATGCGTTCATTCCCGATTATGCGTTCTACAGGATATCCTGTGATTTTTGATGCAACGCACAGTGTGCAGCTTCCGGGCGGTGCAGGTACGAAATCAGCCGGCAATCGTGAATACGTGGAATATCTGGCAAGAGCGGCGGCAGGTGCAGGCGTCGACGGTTTTTTCATGGAAGTACATGATAATCCGGAAGAAGCTCTTTGCGACGGACCGAATATGGTTTATCTTGATAAATTGGAAGATTTGCTGAAAGATTTAATCGCCATCAATGAAATTACGAAGAAAAAAATAAATAAATAATTAAATTAAAGGGATTTTTTGAGAGTTAATTTTTACGAGGTATAGATAAATGATAAAAGAAAAAGCAATAGAAACACTGCAGATAGAAGCTGAGGCCGTAAAAAAACTGATTGGGCACATTGATGATGAATTTGAAGCTACAGTTAAAGCGATGCTAGCATGTCAGGGTCGTATTATCGTTACAGGTATGGGAAAATCCGGACATGTGGGAAGAAAGATTGCAGCAAGTCTTGCCAGCACGGGTACACCGTCATTTTTTATGCATCCGGCGGAGGCGTTTCACGGCGACCTCGGCATGGTTACGGCAAACGATATGGTACTTGCCATTTCCAACAGCGGCGAGTCGAATGAAATCGTGAATATACTGCCTATAATCAAACGTATCGGTGCGAAAATTATCGCTATGAGCGGCAGACGTACTTCCACCCTGGGCAAAAATGCCGATTACTATATCGATATAAGCGTAGAACGTGAAGCCTGCCCGCTCGGTCTTGCTCCGACAACAAGCACGACGGCAACACTTGCTATGGGCGATGCTATAACAATTGCAGCAATGTCTTCACGCAATTTTACGGCACAGGATTTTGCCGTATTCCATCCGGGCGGGGCGCTTGGCAGAAGACTTCTGCTTAAAGTGGAAAATGTTATGCACTCCGGTGAGGACAATCCTGTAATTTCCGTACACAAGACGGCAAAAGAAGCACTGTTTTTAATGACGGCAAAAGGGCTCGGTGCAACTTCTGTTGTGGATGAAAATGGTAAATTCATCGGTCTTGTGACGGACGGTGATATTCGCCGTATGCTTGCCAAAGGTGCAGAATTCTTAAATGAACCGGTAGAAGATTTAATGACGAAAAATCCTGTTGTTATAACAAAAGACAAAATGGCGGCAGAAGCACTCAGTATGATGGAAAAACATCAGCCGAAACCGATTACGGTACTGCCTGTTATTGATAAAGAGAAAAATGAACCGGTGGGAATTGTACATCTTACCGATTTACTTCGTCAGGGAGTGGTTTAATGCGGTACAGTGAAGACGCATTTTTAAGAGCGCAGCGAGTCAAGATGATAATTCTTGATGTCGACGGCGTGTTGACTGATGGCTCCGTCTGTGTAGGTGCAGACGGAGAGTTATTTAAAACGTTTAATGTGCGGGACGGTCTGGGCATAACACTTGCCCAGAAGTTCGGCATAAAGACGGCGATTATTACGGGACGCGAGTCGAAAATGCTGGCATTTCGTGCCAGAGAATTAAAAATAAATGCTTTCTATCAGAATAAAAAAAATAAAATTCCGGCTTATTATGAACTTCAGACGGAATTTAACTTAAAACCAGAGGAGTTTGCGTATATCGGTGACGATTTGTTCGATTTGGCCGTTATGAATGACGTGGGCTTTCCGGCGACAGTAGCGGATGCTACGGATGAAGCAAAATCAGTAGCCGTGTTTGAAAGTGATTTTGCCGGCGGTCATGGTGCAGTAAGACAGATTATTGAATTTATCTTAAAGGCACAGGGCAAATGGCAAAGTATTGTTGACGGTTACATGCACATAAAACATGAAAATAAAACAGATGAAGGCATTTCACAATAAAATTTATGCTGATAAACTGATAATGATAAGGGTGTTACAATGAAGTATAAATTATTAAAATGGTTCAGTGCGTTTTTGTGCTGTTTGTCGCATAAAAACCTGTTAAGACTGGGACATGTACTTGGCATATTGTACTTTCACCTGATAGCTAAGGAACGTAATCGTGCAGTGGACCGCATGATGAAATCGTTTCACAACAGTGAAGAGGAAGCAAGAAGGATAATAAAAAATTCATTTATCAATCTCAGTCAGAATGTCTTGGAAATTTTATATATGCCGCGTTTGAAAAAAGACGATTTTAAATATATAAAATTTGAAGGACTGGATATTTTAAAAAGGGAATATGCCAAAAAAAGAGGCATTGTGATATTAACGGCCCATATCGGTACCTGGGAATGGCTGGCAGCAGGACTTGTAAAAGCGGGATTTTCTGTTACAGCGCTTGCAAAACCGCAGCCGGATTCGCAGTATACAAAGCTTTTAGATGAATATCGTGCTCAAGTGGGAGTGGAAATTTTTGCCCGAGGCGCAGCTTCAGAACTTCTGGCAGCGACAAGAGCCTTGAAAAAAGGTCGCATACTGGGCTTTCTGGCTGACCAGGATGCAGGACCGGGCGGAGCTTTTATTGAATTTTTAGGTGAGGTATGTTCGACTCCTATGGGACCGGCCGTATTTGCCCGTAAATTCATGTCGCCGGTAGTTCCGGCATTTATTATCCGCCAAAGTGACGGTACGCATAAAATAGAAATTTCCGAACCGATAGTATATAATGATACAGGAAATACGAATGATGATTTATTTGATTTTACAAAACGTATGACGAAAGTCATTGAAAATCAGATAATCGCTCATCCTACTCAGTGGATTTGGTTCCAGAAGCGATGGAATACCCGTCCGGAAGAGCAGAAGAAAAATAAAATTCATACAGTAAAAACGTCTAGGGTGGTCAAAGATGACTAAGAAGGTGGCTGTTAACAAGAAAAAAATAGCTGTATATCTGTTGGCATTGTTTGCTATAGGTCTTATTTACTGGGCATACGCCAGCAGACCGAATACGGATACGTCAGGAGAAAAACCGGCGGCAAGAATTATGACATATCACAATAATTCCATGAAAGAGGAAATTAACGGCAAATTGATTTGGGAATGTTATGCGGAAACCATGACGGTAAATCAGGATACGAATGTTGTTGATATGGACAATATTAAAGGCACTTTTTATCGTGAAGACGGTAATAAGGTTGAAATAACGGCAAAAAAAGCAGTATATGACCAGACAAAGAAAAATATTGAAATCACTGAAGGAATAGAGGCTCATTCGACAGATGACATGACTTTTAAAACGGATAAAGTCATCTGGGACGGCGAGCAGAAAATCTTAACATGTGAAGGAAATGTGAAGATTACTAAACCGGAGCTGGTGGCAACCGGCGATAAAGCAGAAAGCAAGGATGCTTTTCAGAATTTCAAATTAATGGGAAATGCGCATATTATAAAAGGGGATACTAATCAATGAAACAATATGGTAAAATAAAAACCGCACTTGCAGCCGTTTTATGCGGTTGCTTCATTTTAGGCGGAACAGCCGTAGCCGCTGACGGGCCTATTGAGCTTACCGGCGATGTCATTGAATATGATGCACGTACTGATATGGCAAAAGCCACGGGCGGTGTAAAAGTTACGCGTGACGGCGGCGTGCTTACGGGAGCGGAAGCTACGTACAATTTCAAAACGCAGGAAGTTACGGTAACAGGTGGTGTTACGGCTGTAAAAGACGATATGAATTTAAAAGCGGATAAACTGTTTTCCACGCCAAATCAGGAATACGTAGCAGACGGCAACGTAGTGGCAATTAAAGGCGAAAATACTCTGGTTGGTCCGCAAATTCGTTACAACCAGGCAACAAGTGATATTTCCATGCCGAGTGGCGGCAGTGCTACAGGTCCGCAGGCAGATATTAAAGGTGATGTGCTGACGGGTAATCTGAATACGCAGCAGTATCATGCTGTCGGTAATGTATATCTGAACAGCAAGACGAATGACGTACAGTCTACGAGCAATGAAGCGACGTATACAGGCAACGGTGAAAACTTTACATTTACGGCAAACGGCAGTGTCAATATAAAAAGTCCTTCCCGCAATATTGTGACGAACAGTGATAATGCTGTTTACAATAGTGCGGAAAACGGTAAACTTGTATTGACGGGAAATGCCGTAGCAACTCAGAACAACAATATTGTCAGAGGCAATACTTTGACAGTATATATGGGAGATAATATAAATATTGAATAATTTTAAAAGAAATGAGTGACGCAGTTTGCATATTGAGGTAAAAAATCTTATAAAAGAATATAAAGGAACGCCGGTTGTAAAAGATGTCTCTCTTGATGTAAACAAGGGAGAGATTGTAGGGCTTTTAGGTCCTAACGGTGCAGGAAAGACGACAACTTTTTATATGATTGTAGGCATTGAAAAGCCGACCTCTGGCAAAGTGTTTATTTCTGATATAAATATAACGCGACTTCCGATAAATAAACGTGCTGAGCTGGGGATAAGCTATCTGGCACAGGAAGCTTCTATTTTTCGCAAGCTGACGGTAGAGGATAATCTGCGGGCGATTTTGCAGACGACAAAATTACCGAAGCAGCAGCAGGAAAAGAAAATAAATGATTTATTAGAGGAATTCAATATCACTCATATCAGAACGAGACTCGGTATGCAGCTTTCCGGTGGTGAACGCCGCCGTGTGGAAATTGCCAGAGGCTTGGCACTGGAACCTCATTTCATGCTTTTGGATGAACCGTTTGCTGGTATTGACCCACTTGCCGTGGCTGATATTCAGGGAATAATAGGTTATTTGAAACAGCGCGGCATGGGTATTTTGATTACGGACCACAATGTGAGAGAAACGCTGAAAATTGTGGACAGAGCCTATATTATGAACAGCGGACAGATTTTGCTGGAAGGCGACAGTGATACGATTGCTAATAGTGAACTGGCACGTAAATTCTATTTGGGTGAAGACTTTAAATTATAGGAGAGAATGAAAAGATGCGTATTTTAGATAAATATATATTGAAAGAGACGATAATGACCTTTATCTTTGGCATCTGTGCATTCTCCGCCGTATTTTTAGGGTCGGGAACGCTTCTGCGTATTGCACAGTATATCACGCAGTACGGTGCGTCTTTTTCAGCCATAGTCCGCTTAATTATTTACAGTTTGCCGGGAATTGTTGTCTGGACATTCCCGATGTCAATGCTGCTTGCTTCGCTTCTAACTTTCGGCCGTTTGTCCGGCAACAGCGAAATAATCGCAATGAAAGCTTGCGGTGTAAGTTTCAAGCGTCTTGTTACGCCGGTTATTATCTTTTCTCTGGGTGTAAGTATTTTTTCCGTAGGATTTAATGAATATGTAGTACCGGCATCCAATCAGGCTTATGCTGATTTGGTACGTTACGAAATACAGGGAAATACGGCTCCGGCTTCACAGGACCATATCATTATCAAACAGATACAGGACGGAAATATTCAGCGTCTTGTTTATGCGCGCCGCTATGATGCGGAGACAGGACGGCTCGACAATCTGTCCATTCAGGAATTTGAAAAGAATAAAATGGTTCGTGTGGAAAATGCGCAGTATGCACAGTGGGATAATGATGACTGGATTATGTACAACGGCGTACTGTACGATTTGTCCCAGCCGGGTACAGAACGCATGATGAAATTTGATTCGCAGGTATTGCCTATCAATCAAAGTCCTAATCAGATAATCAGAAGTCAGAAAAAACCGGATGAAATGAGTATCAAGGAACTTAGAGAACAGATTGATATCATGCAGTCGCAGTATGTGGATACACGAAAACTGGAAACAGAATTGTATCAGCGCTTTACGATACCCCTGGCAAGCCTTATGTTTGCCTTAATCGGTGCGCCGCTTGGCATTCAGCCGAATAGAAGTTCGTCGTCCATCGGTTTTGGGATAAGTATTATAATTATATTTATTTACTATACACTGATGACACTGGCAGGCGCTATTGGTCAAGGTTCATTCATTCCGCCGGCAGTTGCCGTATGGATACCGAATATTGTAACCTTGATTGTAGGCTGTTATTTAATACGTAAAGAGTCAAGATAAAATAGGAAAAGTAGGTGAGAAGCCATGTATGGCATTATGCTGATTGTAGTATTGGTTTTGACCGGTGGTGTAATTGCCTTTATTGGCGACCGCCTGGGCAGCAAAGTCGGTAAGAAAAAGCTGTCCTTATTCGGAATGAGGCCGAAACATACCTCAATACTTGTAACAATAGTTACAGGTATACTGATAACCACGGTTACTTTCGGCGTATTGGCAGTAGCTTCCGAAAATGTCAGAACGGCACTTTTCGGTATGGAAAAACTGCGTGAAGAAATGAAATCGACACAGGATGATTTAATGGATGCAACTATTTCATTGGAAACAATGAAAAAAGATTTGACATCCACTAAAGAAGAGTACGATAAATCAAGAAAAGAATTGGAAAAATCACAGCAGGAACTTGAGGAAGCGCAAAATTCGGCGGAGATTTTGAAAAGGCAGCAGGCACGGCTTGAAGAGCGTAATGGACAGCTTTGGGCGGACAATCAAAATCTTATAGGCACAAACAGTCAGCTGGCGGCGGAAAATGACATATTGGCGGCAAACAATCAGGGTCTTAAAGCAGACAATGCCAATTTGGAACAGCTCAACAGCGATTTGCAAAAGGGTATAGAAAATATGCGGGAGCGTCCGATTATTTATCGTGTCGGCGAACTTTTGGCGAGCGGTGTCATAAAGAAAACGGATAATCCCGGGCAGATACAGCATGATTTGAGTCAGATTGTAGCACTGGCAAACAGTAAGATTGTTGACCGTTTGGGCCAAGAAGATGCTAAAAACGGTGTATGGATTTATCCGACGGAATATCAGGCGGCAATAGAGCAGCTTTTACATGCCGATACGGATATGGTCGTACGTTTAATTGTCGCTGCCAATCTGGTAAAAGGCGATGCTGTACTCACGGATTTGGAACTTCATCCTAACCGTACCGTATATCAGAAAGATGAACTTGTATATCAGAAAGTATATAATGTTTCTATTGAAGGAACGAATACGGAATTACTTATAAGCGATTTTCTGCGCAATGTGAATACGACGGCAGTCGGTAACGGCATTTTGCCTAATCCGCTTACGGGTGCAGTCGGAGTGATAAGCGGCAATCAGATTTATTCCATTGATAAAGCACTTCAAAGTTCAAAAGGAAATATTCTGGTCAGTGCATATGCAGTGCAGAATACGGACGTACTAGGTCCTTTGCGCCTGAATATAATTTTGCGTCAGGAAGGTGATGGAAATGAGTGATTATTTTATTTCCATCGACCCTGGCAGGGAAAAAACGGGCATAGCCATATTATCATTGTCGGGCAGCGTAATTTGGCATGATATCGTAAATTCGGAATATCTGACCGATGAAATAAAAAATATTTCAGCTGAGTATGATACGGATTTGCTGATAATTGGCAGCGGTACAAGCAGTAAACAGAAACAGCAGCTCATAAAGAAAAATCTGCCGTCTTTGAATATAGTAGTAGTAGATGAATACAGGACGACGGACGAAGCGCGTAAACTTTATTTTGCAGACAATCCGCCGCAGGGCCTGAAAAAATTCATTCCTCTAGGCATGCAGACGCCGCCCGTTCCAGTAGATGACTATGCTGCAATTGTTATCGGCAGAAGGTATTTGAAACAAAATAGATAAATATTTAACTGCATTGTTAAAAGAAATTTTTTTAACAATGCAGTTTTTTTGTTGCGATGAAATATGACATTTGTTACTTAATCTGCTGACAGGGATAATGATATAATAAAATAATGGATTAAAAGCAGGTGAGGATATGCACAGAAAAAATTTTATCTGGAAAATAGTAATAGCAATAAATATTATATTTATATACTGCATTTACTTGCAGTACATGCTGCCGAGCAGGGAGCACCATGTTTTCGGCGTTACATATATGACGATGAACAATCCGTTTTATAAAATTATCAATAATGAAATACTGAAAGTGGTGGAAGAACACGGTGATATTCTGATAACGTTGGACCCAGCTCTGGATATAGAAAAACAGAATGAACAGATTTATGATATGGTGGATAAAGATGTGGACGGTATATTCGTCAATCCGATAGATTTCAAGAAAAATACGCCGGCATTGCAGGCGGCTAAAGAGGCAGGCATTCCGATTATCATAATCGACTCGCCGGTTCAGGACAGTGAACTGGTCAACTGTACTGTTGTTTCGGATAATTACGATGCGGGAGTACAGTGTGCCCGGGAAATGATGAAGCGGGTGCCGAGTGCGAATATTATATTACTAAAGCATACTACGGCGCAGTCGGCGAAAGAACGCATTGACGGTTTCTGCGCTGCGATTGCCGGAAACAATAATTATAAAATCGTCAATGAAAGCGAATGCGAGGGACAGCTGGAAAAAGCCATGCCGGCCGTGCAGAGAATGCTGGAGGAAACGCCGCAGGCCAATGTTATTATGGCGCTAAACGACCCCAGTGCGCTCGGGGCGATAGCGGCTTTGGAGGAAAAACAGCGGTATGATGTTCTGGTATACGGCGTTGACGGGACACCGGATATGAAATCGCTGTTTGCCTACAATCAGGCAGCGGCGGGAACGGTAGCGCAGTCGCCTATTTCCATCGGCAGGATAGCTGGAGAAAAAATGTATGAGATTTTGGCGGGAAAAAATGTGGAGAAAGAAGTCATAATCCCCGTTTCCTTTATAAATAAGGATAATCTGAGCGAGTATGACGAAAAGGGCTGGCAGTGATGAAACATACGAATTTATATTATTTGTCGATAATACGCAAAATAATGGTACTGGTGAATTTTATCAATATACTGTTTCTGGCGGCGATTGTTCTGTTCACGAGCAAGTATATTATTGAAAATCAGCTGGCGCGAGAATTTCTGGAGCGGATTTTTTACATGCCGAAATCGCCGGAGCTGGTGTTCTGGGGCTCGATACTGTTGTTCGGCGTGCTCGTTTATCTCATGTATCACCGGGACAGTAGGATTATCGAGCATAAAATAGTCAATAATATCTATAATTTCGGCGAAGCCGCCATTTGTTTCGCCATAATATATCTATTGTACATGACGTACAACGGTCTTATATTGCTTATTTTCTGCGACTGCATTTATAATTTCAAAGATGATAAATATGCCAAATACATGCTGATAGCTCTAATCGGCATGTATCTGATTACGAACTGGGATATATTTACATATTTTATGCCGCTGATGAATTTCCAGCAGTATTTTCAGATTTACGATGTGAGTTTTAAAAATCTACTTTTGATAGGGAAAAATATTCTGGAAATGCTTAATATACTGCTGTTCATTATTTTCATGTCGGTGTATCTGGTGGGTCAAATTCAGGAAAACAAATATATTTCCAGAAAACTTACGATGATTTCAATAGTCAATCAGAAATTGCAAAGATATGCCGTAGCTACGGAAAAAATCGGTGAAAACAATGAACGCAAAAGGCTGGCTAGGGAAATTCACGATACAGTGGGACATGCGCTGGCGGGTGTGGCGGCCGGTATTGATGCCTGCATCGTGATGATTGACACCAATCCGGAAGCGACGAAAAAACAGCTCAAAGTCATTTCCAAAGTCGTGCGGCAGGGCATGGTGGACGTGCGCAAGTCGCTCAATCGGCTAAGACCGGGAGCTTTGGAAAAGCAGGGCTTTAAAGAAGCGATAGAAAAGATGATTAATGAATTTGCCAGTATCGGCGAGGTGGATATCAGTCTTGACTACCGGTTGGAAAATCTGGATTTGGAAAACACGACGGAGGATATACTGTTTCGGACAATTCAGGAGAGCATGACAAATTCGGTAAGGCACGGCGGTGCAAGCAAAATAAATATAGCGCTGTATTTAAAAGACGGCAATCTGTGCTTGACGATAAAGGATAATGGTATCGGCTGCGAGAATATTACATACGGTTTCGGCTTAAAGCAGATGAAGGAACGTATAGCCATTATAAACGGAACAGTCAAGTTTAAAGGTACAGACGGTTTTGCGGTGTTGGTGAAGATACCGATTATAAAATAATATCAGAGGTGTAGTGTGATGATTAGAATTGTAATAGCGGATGACCAGGAGCTAATAAGAGAGTCGCTTAAAATAATACTGAGTACGCATAAGGATGTGGAGATAGTCGGCGTGGCGGCGGACGGTTTTGAGGTGCTGGATATCTTGAAGCATAATGAAGTCGATATCATTCTGATGGATATCCGTATGCCGCGTATGGACGGCGTGTACTGCACGAAAATAGTCAAGGAGCAGTATCCTAATACGAAAGTCGTTATTTTGACGACATTTAATGATGATGATTTCGTATTTAGTGCGCTGAAGTACGGGGCGAGCGGCTATCTGTTGAAAGACGTTAGCATGGATGAGCTGTACAGTGATATCGTAACTGTCTATAAGGGCGGGGCGCTGATTAATCCCGACATAGCGACGAAGGTATTCAGCATGTTTACGAAGATGTCGCAGCGCAATATGATTATTCAGGTGGATGAAACGTTTCTGAAGGATATCAGCAAAACGGAATGGAAAGTAATTCAGCAGATAGGCTGCGGTCTGTCCAATAAGGAAATCGCGCAGAAATTGTTTCTGTCGGAAGGCACGGTGCGCAATTATCTAAGCTCCATACTGTCGAAGCTGAATTTGCGGGACAGGACGCAGCTTGCTATTTGGGCGGTGCAGACGGGACAGACGATAAGGGATTTTGACAATGAGTAAAGTTAAATGGATTATCGGCGCCGTCATAATTGCAGTAGCCGCGTTGATGTACTGGTCGTATAATCAGACCGTCGTGCTGAAAGTCGGCGTATTTGCCGGCAGCAACTGGGACGTGCCGAGCGGCAACGGCTACAAACTTATAGATGATGCGATAGAGCGGTTTGAACAGCAGCATCCCGATATAAAGGTAGAATATACGAGCGGGATTTTAAAGGAAGATTATTCTCTGTGGCTGGCAAACCAATTCGTTAAGGGCGAAGAGCCGGACGTTTTCATCGTGCTGGATGATGATTTCAATACGCTCAGTTCTATCGGGGCATTGAAGGATTTGACGGGATTTATTGAAAACGATAAAGATTTTGCTATAGAAAATTATTATAAAAGCGTTTTACAGACGGGGCAGTATGAAGGCAGGCAGTACGCTCTGCCGTATGAAAGTAATCCGAAACTGATGTTTGTCAACAAGACGCTGCTGGAAAAAGAGGGTATATCTATGCCGGACAATGACTGGACACTGGACGAATTTTATGACATATGTAAAAAAGTTACGAAGGACAGCGACGGAGACGGCATGATTGACCAGTACGGATATTACAATTACACCTGGCTCGATGCGGTGAACGGCTACAATCTGCAATTATTTAATGAAAAAGGTACGGAATGCTATTTAAACAGGGATGAATTAAAAGAAACGCTGACCTTTATGCAGAATTTAAATAAGCTGAACAGGGGTTATACCGTAACGGCCGGTGATTTTGACATGGGAAAAGTCGTATTTGCGCCGATGCCTTTTTCGCAGTACAGAGCGTATAAGCCGTATCCGTGGAGCATAAAGAAATATTCCACGTTTGAATGGGACTGTGTGCGCATGCCGGTGGCGAAAGGGAAAAAGCACGTCAGCGAAGTATCGTCGCTGCTCATGGCGATATCGGCAAAATCCAGTCACAGCGAAGCGGCATGGGATTTTTTGAAAATGCTTACATATGATGAAATCTCGCAACAGGAACTGCTGGAATATTCGCAGGGAATACCGTCGCTGAAATCGGTGATACGCTCCGGCAAAGTCAATGATTTGCTCAATAAGGACAGTATGCAGGAAAGTCAGGTGAATATGAGTCTGCTGGATGATGTAATGGAGAATGCGCTGATATCGGGGCAGTTTAAAAAATATAAGACGGCTTTGAGCATTATGGACAGAAAGATGCAGCAGATAGTTCAGGGCAATGAAGATTTGGATATGGCGCTAATCGGCCTGCAAAAGGAAGTAAATAAATATCTGAAAAACTGAAGGCTACAATACGTAGCCTTTTTTTATGTCTGTTATGCCGGTGGAATAATGAACCTGTACAAGCAGTACAATACTTTATATTCGCTCGATGTTGTCACTTAACCTCACTAAATATAAAGTATTATACTGCTTTAGGCCATTAACCGGCACAACAGAGGGGATATGACAAATGTCATAGAGAGAAATATAAAAAGTCACATGAAAGATGTGATTTTAGACACGTTAAATAATTGTGAGGATTTGCTAAAATTATTTGTGTTAAGAGAATTGTTAGAAAAGTAACGAAAAATAAATCGAGGAGGTTAAACAATGAAATATGTGATACTGGTAAGTCACGGCAAGTTTGCCGAAGGGCTGGCGAATGCACTGTCCATGCTGGTCGGCAAAAGAGAGGACATCATCGCTGTAGGCCTTGAGGACGGAAAAAGCGTGGATGAATTTACAGAACTGTTCACCAAGACGGTAGATAAAATTACAACGGACGATGAAGTGGTATTGCTCGGTGATTTAATCGGCGGTTCGCCGCTGACAAATGCCATAAACGTATTAAACGGTAAAGGCGTAAAAATGATTATAATCGGCGGCATGAATTTGCCGGTGGCTCTGACATCTGTCATGATGAAGGATACATTTGCACTTGAAGATTTGGCGCAGCAGGTTTTGCAGGAAGCGCACGGTGCTTTGCGTGAATTCAAAATCGAAGCATCCGATGATGATGACGATATTTGATTGATATTTAATTATTTATGATAAATTTGAGGAGGAATTATTTATGTCAGTTTCATTTATTCGTATTGACTCATTAGAGAAGACAAAATCTCGGTCAACGACACTGGAAGAAGA
>OGYT01001322.1_pt1 | contig 16667 bp, 15 predicted proteins | sample 1576631 | NCBI WGS metagenome assembly OGYT01 (sample SAMEA3541588, study PRJEB24748) | human gut metagenome | biome: human gut; feature: human-associated habitat; material: faeces | place: China | collected 2012
TCTCCTTTTTTGCCAATGGCCTTTCCGCCTTCCATGATTCCGCTGGACATCAGGGTCCCCATGGTGGACGGAACCAGGGCAGCCATTTTCATGCCCGCCTTCATGAGCGTTTTCCCAATATCTCCTTCCGCCTCATTATCCCGTATCAGCTGGGGCAGGGCCCCAAAGCCTTTCTGCATGGTCAGCCCCAGATCCCCGTCTCCCATTCTGGCATCCATCTCGCAGAGCTCTTCCTTTTTCTCCCCAAAGATATCTGCCGCGCCCTGAAAGAACGCCGGAAGTTCATGGCATGTAATCCGTTCCATTCTATTTCCTCCTTAACCAACCAGATAAATATTACCGGTTATACCTGGGTATAAAACGGCGTATGGACAGGCATGTCAATCCACTGCTTCATCTCCTGGTCCGCCATGCGGCAGATGGATATGGAAGCGCCGGCCATCTCCATACTTGTGGCATATTCTCCCACAAAGGTGCGGTACACCTTGATTCCCTTTTGTTCCAGAAGGCGGTGCACGCTTCCCGACAGAATATACAGCTCCTCCTGGCTGGTTGCTCCCAGGCCGTTAATCAGCAGGCAGACCTCCTCACCCGGATTCAGGGGCATATCTCCCAGGATCTCCCCCACGGATTCCTCTGCCAGGTCATCTGCCGTCTTTACCGGGCCGTTCCACACTCCGGGCTCACCGTGGATTCCCATGCCAAAGGCCATCTCGTCCTCTGCCAGGGTAAAGTTGGAATGGCCGATTTCCGGGATGACGCAGGGCGTCAGGGCAAAACCAACGGTTCTGGTATTATCCTTTGCCTTTTTTGCCGCGGCCAGCACTTCCTCCAGCGTTCCCATCCGGGCAGCCATGGCCCCTGCGCATTTATACATGAAGAAGATTCCGGCCACTCCCCGGCGAACCTGGGCGTCTTTATTGGAGAGCACATCATCCGCCCCCACGATGCTGGCAGTCCTGATATCATCCATATCCAGCATCTCAGCCGCCATATCAAAGTTCATAATGTCCCCTGTATAATTCCCATAGAGGAACAGGACTCCTGCCCCGGCCTCCACTTCCTTAGCCACATTGTAAATCTGTTCCGAGGAAGGCGACTGGAACACACCGCCGACCCCGCAGCCATCCAGCAGGTTCTCACCCACATATCCAAGGAACAGGGGCAGATGCCCGGTGCCCCCGCCGGTAATGATGGCCACCTTTCCCTGTTTCTTTTTTGCCGTACAGTAGCAGCGGAGGTCATCCTCCACATATTTCACCATATCCGGATGGGCAGCGTAGATCCCGCGCAGCATATCATCCGTATAAGCTTCCGGGGCATTTATTATTTTCTTCATAGATCCTCCTAAATCCTCCTAAAGAATGATTTCTTTTGGATAAGCCCACTTCTGCAGTTCCTCCACCGGCAGGGCATGTGGTTCTGCCCCGTTTCCGGCAGCCAGAGTGATATAATACATCTCCGCGATTTCCTCCACGTACTGGGCCTTTAAGAATGCCGCATCCATGTCCTTATCCGCTGCAATGGCACCGTGGCTCTCCATGAGACAGCAGTCATACTCCTTCATCACTTCCGCCACCTTCTCAGCCAGGTCCACGGTTCCGGCCCGTCCATAAGGCGCCACGGGAACTGTTCCCGTCTTGCCCAGGTAGGCGCACTCATAGACAATGGGCCTAATAGGCTTATTCATGATGGAAAACGCAGTGGAATATCGGGCGTGTGTATGCACGATTGCCCGGATATCCTTTCTTTCCTTATAAATATACAGGTGCATCATGGCCTCGCTGGAGGGCTTGACCTCTGCCGCCCTCTCAATCACCTTACCGCTAAGGTCCATGACGCAGACGTGTTCCGGTCCCAGCACATCCCTGGCCACGCCGCTGGGCGTTATCACCACATATCCCGTCTCCGGGTCATAGATGCTGAAATTACCCGATTTGTGCCTGCACATGCCCAGGCGCTCCGCCTCCTTTGCAACTGCAACCACCTGCTCCTTTAATGTATCAAGCATGTAAAATCCCTCCGCTCTGCCGTTACAGGCATCCTTTCTGTATCATAATGCAGGCATAAAATGCCGTCTCTGAGGTGGATACCACCGCATAGGCATCCTTTGCCGCATCATAGAACGCGAACCGGTCCAAAAAGCCCACTGCATCTGCGCCGCGTTCGTCATGTTTTGCCACAATATCCGTAAACTCGTCCCAAACAGGACACTTAAGGTCACGGTGCATTTCCATTTTATCCATGATGGTAACGGGTTTCTCCACAAAGCCGTCTAAGGGCATCAGCTGCAGAATGGCGTCCAGCATGTCTGTGGCCCGGTGCCCGTCGCACCGGATATTAATATGATTCTTCTCTGCCGCAATGGATGCAGCCGGAAAATTGGCATCCCCGATAACCAGGGTATCCCCATGCCCCATCTCATGCAGAACCTTAAGCAGCTCAGGCGAAATGCTTGCAGGTACTCCACTCAGCATATGCTTACCTCCCTATTCCCAAGACTTCAAACGCCTTGTCATATGGCGCGTGGCACATCCCCTTCTCCGTAATGATGCCTGTAATCAGGGAGTGGTCGGTCACGTCAAAGGCAGGATTGTATACATTGATTCCTTCCGGAGCCATGCGCTCCTTATACCACATCTCGGTCACCTCATCCGGGCTGCGCATCTCAATGGGAATCTGATCCCCTGTCAATGTATCCATATCAATGGTGGAGGTCGGCGCGCACACATAGAAGGGGATTCCATAGTGCTTTGCCAGAATAGCCACGCCGCTGGTTCCTATTTTATTGGCGGCATCGCCGTTTCTGGCCACCCGGTCGCAGCCCACAAATATAATGTCAATTTTTCCTGACTTCATCAGTATGGACGCCATATTGTCGCACTGAAGGGTGGTGGTGATACCCGCATTGTACAGTTCAAAGGAGGTGAGGCGGGCGCCCTGGAGAAGCGGCCTTGTCTCATCACAGTAAACATGCATGTCTGTTCCCGGCCAGCCCTTTTCCAGGGCAATATACATGGGAGCCGTAGCTGTCCCATACTTGGCCGTGGCCAGCGTGCCTGCATTGCAGTGGGTCAGGATGCCGATTTCCTTCCCCTCCTTCTTAAGCTCTTTCAGCAGTCCAAAGCCAATCTCTCCGATACCGCGGCTAATCCCCACATCCTCTTCCCGAATCTTATCCGCCTCTTCAAAAAGCAGCTCCTTGATCGCAGCCACGTCTTTTTCGCTGTTGGCAATCACAGCCGCCTCCATACGGTTTAACGCCCAGAACAGATTGACAGCCGTTGGCCTGGACGAAGCCAGATAATCCTTTAATTCCTTAAACCGGCTGTAGAACGCGTCATACTGGTCCTCGGCTATGCCCGATGCCAGCAGGGCAATTCCATAGGCAGCCGCAGCGCCGATTGCAGGAGCGCCGCGCACTCTCAGCTTCTTGATTGCCTCCCATATTTCCTCTTTCGTATTCAGATTAATGCGCTTAATGGTACCCGGAAGAAGCGTCTGGTCTATGATGTCCAGCGAGCTTCTGTCCTCTCTCATTCTGACCGTGATTACATGGTCAAAAAATTCTTCAACCGTCATGGTTTTTATGCCTCCTTCTCTACTAAACCTGTATCATCCCTTATATCCCAACCGTGCCTAAAGGGTCTTTTGGGCTGCTTCCTTTGCCCTTAACACCGCCGCAACGTAATCGGCGCCGGTCCGGAAGGCTCCCTGGTTCATGATATATTCCTTGCCTGCCAGTATATTGATGCGCTCCGCAAGGAGGCGTTTCTTTTCATCCTGGATGGTGGTCACATCCACCACATTGGCCATACCCACGGTCCGGCGGTGCAGCTCTGTACCTGCATAACCGGCGGTATCCTTAAGGATTCCGTCAAAATACCACTCCTTAAAGCCCTTTACCTTAGCCATGGGCTCTGTTACTGCCTCGTCATACTTCCTGCCAAACTTCTCTATAAACAGGTCCACTGTCTCCTCAATGGTCTTAAGGCACCAGTTGCAGAACGGCCCGTCGTCTGTGGAAAGACCGTTGTCATATGCAAATATCAGGTTTGCCACCACATTGCCCACATCATAGCCCATAGGCGCATAGGTTCCGAATTCGCAGTCAAATATCTTTGTTGAATCCTGGCGTATAAAGATGGATCCCGTGTGGAGATCGCCGTGAAGAAGGGCCTGGGCATCTGTCATAAAACGGAATTTAAGCTTGCTCACCTCCAGGTGGAGCGCCTCGTCCTCATAGAGCTCCTTCTTCACAAAATCCCGGTTGGGCCCATATACATTGTTCCTGTCATACAAATCCATATATGGCTCCATGAGCACAAGTTTTTCCGTGATATCACACAGGTCCGGCGATATAAATTTCTTCACCAGCTCCTTCTTCTCCTTGTGGTCCATGACCACATCACTGCTCAAAAGAAGGGTGTTGACCATAAAGGTGGAGACATCCTCAGCGAACCCGGGGAAGGTCTCATGCTTTAACATGGCGTCACGCATGACAGCATAATCAGAGCAGTCCTCCATGCCGCAGGCGCACATAACGGTGTCAAAGAAATACACATGAGGCACCATTCCCGGCGCATACTGGTCCTCCAGCATAAGGATTTCAGACTCCAGGCGGTTTCTGTCCCTGGATGGTTTTATATCCTTGGATATCCTGGCCTCGGATCCGGCCTGTTTGATGTAGATGGAATGTCCCTTGCCGTCCCATACACGGTATACATAGTTCAGGTTGCCATGGGAGGGAGGAACCACTGCCTCCATGGAATCGCGGTCCCAGGGGATTTCCGTTGCCTTCTCCAGTGTATACTCAATGACGTCCCCCACGTTCATCTGAAAATAATGATCAAATCTTGACATATGTAGTAACCTCCTGATTAATCTTCTTTTTTAGACGCATAAGCTGCAATAAGCGCAAGTGCCAGCACAGCACCCTTCACTGCCGGCAGAACATAGAACGGAACCGCACAGATAGTAAGTCCGTTCTCCAGTGTGGAAACCAGCATGGCGCCTATCATGGTTCCCAGTGCATTGGGCTTCTCAGCGCCGCCCACGGTACGTCCCACGAAAACAGCTGCCAGCGACGGCATCAAATAGTTATCGCAGCACATAACCTGGGCCGAGCTTCCCCTGGATGCCACCAGGATACCGCCGATGGCGATGAACACTGCTGTAATCATACCGGCCAGATAGCGGTATTTCTTTACATCAATACCGGACAGCTTTGCAGCTTCCTTATTGCCGCCCATGGCGTAGAGATACCGGCCATGCTTGGTAAAGTTCAGGAAAAGGTAGGCCACAAGCACACAGCCCAACATGATAATAATGATCCACGGAGCGCGTCCGATGGCTGAAAATGATTCTGAAAGCGCGGTACGTGCAGGAGCCGCTCCCCAGGAAGTCTTCATGCCGGTGGAGACGGCGCCTCCGCCTATATACCACTGTCCGATTCCCTGATGGACAAACATCAGGGCGCAGGTGGCAAGCATATCCGGAATCTTGCACACAAGAATCAGGAACATGGTCAGCTGGTACATAACCAGAGTTGCCAGAATACAGATAAGAATTGACATTCCTAATGACTGTCCCAGCCAGAGATATGCAGACACAAACACATACGCAGAACAGCTGGCCAGTGTTCCGGCTGACATATCAAAACCATCCGGCGCCATGGTAATGGTGGCCGCAATACCAAACACCGTATTTATGGCCATTGCCCTGAGAATATTCACCATGTTGCTTGTTGACATAAAGGAGTTTCCCTTATAGGCTGTAAACGCAACAAAGCAAACCATCAATGCCAGGACCGCAGCCCAATCCACTAAAAACCTCTTAATATTCGTACGACTTTTCATCGCTACCGTATCCCTCCTGTCTATTATTTCCCGTTCTTATTATCTTTGCCGCCAACTGAGTAGTACATGATTTCGTCCTCCGTGGTCTTAGCGGTTTCCAGCTCTGCCATAACCGTACCGTTGTACATGACATACATGCGGTCCGTCAAAGACAGCAGCTCCGAGTTTTCACAGGAAGCATAGATAACACAGTTTCCCTGTTTCGCAATTTCATTGATCAAATGGAAAATGTCCTGTTTTGCCCCCACATCCACTCCCTTTGTGGGTTCGTCAAATATGTATACATCGCAGTCCGCCGCAAGCCATTTTCCCACCGCTACCTTTTGCTGGTTGCCGCCGGAAAGATTTTTGACCTGCTGCCTTACGCTTGGTGTGGAAATCCCAAGGTCCTTTACAAACTGCCTGGCATTGTCGTCCACTTTCCTCCTGCGGATAAAGGGTCCTGTGCAGAACCTGGAGAGACAGGCCGCCGATAAATTAAAGCTTACATTCTCATTTACCAGAACGCCCTCCTTGCGCCGTTCCTCCGGAACCAGGGCCATCCGGTTTTTTACTGCCCCGGAGGGATTTGCTATCTTTAACTCCCTGTTCTTCAGCATGACCTTTCCGCCTGTCTTTTTATATGCGCCGAAGATGGTCTTGCAAAGCTCGGATTTCCCGGCTCCCACCAGGCCGGCGATTCCTACCACCTCGCCCTTTTTCACCTGTATGGACACGTCCTTTACCTTGCCGCCTGCACCGGATAAGTGTTCTGTCTGAAACAGCACCTCTCCAATCTGGCAGGCTTCCTTTGGGAAGTTCTCCTCGAACTTGCGCCCCAGCATCTTTTCCACGATTTCTTTTGTGGTGGTCTCCCCTGTAACCGGCGTGGTGTCAATCATTTTGCCGTTTCGCATCACCGTATAATTTTCGCAGACCTCCAGGATTTCATTTAACCGGTGGGAAATAAAAAGAATCGCAATATTTTCCGTTTCATGCAAATGTTTCACAATCCGGAACAGTTCCTCTGTCTCGGTATTACTTAATGGCGCGGTGGGCTCGTCAAGAATCAGGAAATTACATTCCGACCGGATGGCCTTTGCTATGAGCACCATCTGTTTCTGAGCCAGGGACAGGTTCTGCACCAGTTCGTGCTCATCCACCTGATCGCGGCCGATATGCAGCCGGTCCAGGGCCTCGCGCCCCTGCTTATATGCTTTTTTCCAGTTTACGATATAGCCGCTCTTACCCATGACCATATCGTTCTGTACAATGTTCTCCGCAACTGATAAGGTGGGATACAGCGCCATATCCACTTCCTGATACACAATCTGGATTCCAAGCTTCTTGGCATCCACCGGTGTTCTTACCTCCACCTTTTTTCCATTCAGCAGCACATCTCCGGTATAAGTGGAGTTTGCCCCTGCCAACACCTTCATCAAAGTTGATTTCCCCGCTCCGTTGGCGCCCACGACTGCCCGGATTTCACCGGTGGTCACCTCAAAGTTAATGTCATCAAGTGCTTTGACGCCCGGAAATTCAATGGAAACATGTTTCGTCTCTAATTTAATCCTATCCATGGAGTCCCTCTTTTCAGCGATACAATCTTTTTAAAAAAGGGAAACGCAGGCCAAAACCCGCGCTTCCCAAAAAAACGATTGCCTGTGGTTTTGTGTTCTAAAAAAACCTCGTTTTTTACTGGCCGCTTATTTGTGAATCAAATCCTTTGGCATCCAGTCTGCAGCAGACAGATAATCCAGATTTCCGTAAGTCTCGCCGGCAATATTGCCCAGGTTCTCTACGGTGGAGTCTGACTTAAGCGCATCTGCCTTGATTGCTGTACCGGGAACTTCAACTACATCCACTCCGCTCTCGCCGGTTGCCGGGTCAAAAATCTTATCGTACTGGTCTGCCAGCTCCAGCATAAGGATACGCATACCAATCTCGCCGTTCATGGTCCAGTCGGTTGTGCCGGCCGCGGTCCAGATGTCAGGACGGGTCTGCATGTTGGTCACGTCAACCGGGTCAATATCAACCGATGCCATTGGAAGCGCGTCGCCGTTCTTGCCGTTAAAGTTGTCATTCTCAGCAATTGCATTGTAAACGCCCTGGCCGTACAGGTCATAGTATGCAATAACGCCGTCCACATCTGCCCTGTTCACGCCCTGAAGATATGCAGCTGTCACTGTGTTAGCCGAGTCAACGGAATCCTGAAGAGGCTGTACCTCGCCTACGGTCACAATCTTACCGGCAGCTTCATACTCCTGCCAGCCAACCTCGCGGCGGTCAAACGGGCTGTTGTAGTTAGGACCTCTCCAAACCTTAATCAGGCGGACGCCCTCGCCGTACTTTTCAATCATCTGGTCCAGAAGAACGGTTACCAGGGACTTATCCTGCTGGAACATCTGGGTAACACCCGGAAGCTTCTGATACTCTCCGTCGGAGTAGAACTGGGTATCAAAGGTAACAATCTTCATATCCGGATACTGCTCTGTGATTTCCTTAAGGAATACATAGGAACCGTCCTGGTTGCCGTGGCTGACCAGCAGTCCGTCATATCCTGCGGATGCGCAGGTACGGATGGTATCCTGCCACTTGTTGAAGTCACCGTCACAGAAGAAGAAATCAAACTTTACATCCAGGGCTTCGCAAAGAGATGCGCAGGAATCTTTCCACATCTGGAAAATGGTTGCGGAAGGTAGAAGCATGATATAGGCTACTTTCTTACCTGCCACCGGGTTCTCTGCTGCAGCCGGCGCTGCTGTGGTATCTGCCGCTGCCTCTGCTGCCGTGGTCTCCGCCGCCGCTGCCGCGGTGGTCTCTGCGGCCTTAGTCTCTGCTGCCGTGGTGGATGAACCTCCCGATCCGCCGCAGCCTGCCAGCAAGGATGCTGCCATAGCAGCTGCTGCAATTACACTGACCACTTTTTTCATTTTTTTCATTGTACTCTTTCCTCCTTTTTTGTTATTGATATTGTTTACTAAACAATATGTGTGCCTCGTTCTTTGTGTTAACTAAATACTACAACGAATTTTCTTTAATGTCAATATGTCTTTGGTATTTTTGTTATTATTTTCCATTAATTATTGTGTTTATTGTGCATTTTAATTGTTCAAATCAATAAACAGCTGCATTTTTACCCTTTTGGTATTTGTCTTTGTTTAGTAAACATTCAAATTTATATATTGAATTGACCCGGTTTCAACCCTGTGTTATAATTCAAACTATAATATGATTAGTAAATTACGTGGATTGTTCAATGATGTTTAATTTAACGTCTGCAATCCGGAAAGAGAGATTTCATATGACCGTCAGAGAGCTGGCCAAGCAGATTGGCGTTTCGCCCGCAACCATTTCCATTGTGCTGAATGGAAAGAAGGGTGTCAGTGAGGATACACGGAAGAAGGTGTTGGACGCAGTAAAATCCTGCCAGTACACGCCTCCTGCCCGCAAGCCCAAAAGCGGCAAGAACGTGCTCCTGGTTAAATACTATAAAAGCGGTATGCTGGTAGAGGAAAATCAGGGATTCATTTCCATGATCATTGATTCAATCGAGGAACAGCTCCGCACAGAGCAGCTGGGTATGACCATGACCGTGGTCAAAACCGGCCTAAAGCCGGCCCTGGATTCCATTGATTACAGCAAATACTGCGGGATGTTCCTGATTGCCACCGAGGTAATGCGGGATGAATTCTCAGCCCTTGATTCCATTCCCATCCCTTTTGTAGTGGTGGACAACACGGTTCCCAACCATTACTGTAGCAGTGTATGCATGAACAATGCCGAAAATGTCCATATTGCCCTCCAGTACTGCAGGGAATGCGGACATACCGAACTTGGATACCTGGGCAGTACCACAGGTGCAGAAAACTTTAATGAACGGCACATAGCCTTTCTAAGATATGTAAAAGAATTGAATTTTAAGTTTGACCCCCAAAATGAGTTCCGTGTAAAACCCACCATGCTGGGAGCCCATGACGATTTCTCTAAAGTACTGGATCAGAATCCGGTGCTTCCCTCCTGCTTTTTTGCGGAAAACGACACCATTGCCCTGGGTGCCATGAAGGCCCTGAAGGAAAAAGGGTACAAGATTCCCAATGATGTATCCCTGATAGGCTTTGACGATATTCCCTATTCCTCCATAAGCTCTCCCACCCTGACCACCATCCACGTACAGAGAAAGATAATGGGTAAGCAGTCTGTCATCCAGCTGATGCAGCTCATAGAGGACCCCCGTTTCATGCCCATGAAGACCCAGATTACGGGAAAGCTGGTGGAACGCTCCAGCGTGAAGCACCTTGCGTAATCAAACAAAAATCCCCCGGCCTCTCAAACTTGAGGGACCGGGAGACCGTAGTCAGGTACTTGCTCCGTTTTATTTTATGACACCTTATCCGACTGATTCTGCTTGCTTTTCCCCTTCAGGGATTTGGAGGCAGCCTTGTGATGGGCCTTGGCACTGCGCTTTTTCCGGCCGTCCTCCTTTTTCTGGGCTAGAAGCTCCACATCCTGCTCATCCGCCATTTTTGCCGTCTTCACAGCATAAAAGCGGTCATCCTCTGACTTTTTCACCCTTATTTTCCCCTTCACATACCCATGCTCAGGGCATACGGCCAGGCAGAAATAAAATCTCTGTCCATAGGGAAACCATCTGAGCTTCTTGCGCAGCATCCTGCTGCATTTCACGCATTTCATATCCGTTATATCCTTGTCTTTAAGGATATCTTCCCTGGAGTCAAATTCTCTGGACACATATTTTGAATATTCAGGAAAATGCAGCAGGTATTCTTCAGCTTTATTTCTGGGAAGTCCGTAATAATCCACCGACACATAGGTTCCAAAGGTCTCCATGTCCATCACCGAAAGGATGCGGCCGGTATAATAGGCATCATCCAGCGCCCTGTGAAAGGGCCTCTCCTCCTCCATTCCCTGAAGCTGTACCGCCATATCAAGGGAAACCTTGTTTTTTCCGTCCCCGTACTGAAGGCAGTAAAGCTTCTGGATATCCAGATAAAGAAGGGGCCTGGGAAACGGGTTGGGAAGCTTGTGATATGCCATATTCCTCTGAAGCTCGGTCAAATCCATGGAACCCCAGGTGCAAAAGCGGTACTCCTCCTCCCCGCACCATGCAAGAAAACGGTTCATAACCACATCAAAAGGCTCTCCCGCCTGGCGCAGCTCCGCCATATCCATATGTGTTACTTCCGAAATCTTAAAATGCATCTTTTTATAAACCTTGGGCCGGATCAGCTTGTGAAACGTTCCTGTCTCTTCAAAATTCCCGTTTAGCTTCACTGCTCCGATTTCTATAATTTCAAAAGGAAGATGCTCCACCGAATCTTCCTTTCCATTGGGACTCTGGTTCCATTCCAAATCAAAAACAATGTAATTCATCTTTTCATCCTGTCACTATACAATCTCAATTTACTTACCTATCTTACCATATCGGAAAGGATATGGAAAGGGGCTTTCTATGTCATTGATTCCCAGTATTGCCAATTCTGTCACTGTATCCTTTGCTCTCATGTACCCTTATGCCGTGAGCGGAGTATATGACAATGAATGCCATCCTTTGAATGCCTTTCTTTGAATGCCTTCCTTTGGGTACTTTCCTTTGGATACCATCCTTTGGGACCTTTGAATTGTTAACCATGTTCCACTTTTATGTTGACAATTAGGCGGCGACTATCTATAATAAGTAAAATAAAACGGCAAATTTCAGAGAGGTATTCAATATGATAAAACTCATACAAGCTGCCTGCCAATGGGGGCAGAAGGATTTTGACGGATGGGTTATCGGAAAGGCCCGGTACTGTTTCCACCGCCAGTCAGAACCCGCATCATACGAATCCATGCCAAAAAAGACTGCTCCCGGATATGTCCTGTTGGAAATCACTGCATATGATACAGACCGCCAGCCCTGCCAATCTCTTGAAATTTGTCTGGTGGACACTAAGGCTCTCAGGAATACCGGAAGAGCCATGAAGGCCGGGGATTTAGGGGATATAGAGGATTCCGGGGCGGCCAGGCATTCCGAAGATTTCAAGCATTCCGCAGATCCCAGGCATTCCGCAGATCCCAGGCATTCCGCAGATCCCAGGCATTCCGCAGTTCCCAGGCATTCCGCAGTTCCCAGGCATTCCGCAGTTCCCAGGTATATGCCGGACCAGCTGACAATGGCCTTTCCCCAAAAACACCTTGAAAGCTTCCTGGCTGCTTCCGGGGATACCAACCCGATTCACTATGGACCGGATGCAGTGATTCCCGGTCTGTGGATACTAAACCGGTTGGAGGGATTATACGGTTCCCGGAGCCCTGCCGAAACCCTATCCATACGGTTCCTGCATCCTGTCCATGCAGGCGGTTCTGTCCGCCTGGTACAAAAAAACAATATAGTAACAGGAACCATGGGCAGTATAACCTGTTTTACCATGTCCATTCACACACCAGACCAAACTCAAAAACGGAGGTAATCATGAATCAGAAACTCAACACCATGGAACTCACCAAAATGGCATTGCTGACCGCATTAATATGCGTTTCCGCTTACATTGTCATCCCGCTCCCGTTTACACCGGCCAGTCTTACAGCCCAGACCCTGGTTGTCAACCTTATTGCACTGCTCCTGACTCCCAGGCAGGCGGCATTTACCATGGTCGTGTATATTCTTCTGGGTCTGACCGGTCTGCCTGTATTCTCCGGCGCCATGGGCGGTCCCGGAAAGCTGTTCGGACCAACAGGGGGATATATCATGTCATGGATTCCGGCTGTCATCCTCATGTCATGGTTAAAAGGAAAACATTACAGCTTTAAGCGGTATTGTCTGGTGACCATTCTGGTGGGCATGCCTGTGATTTACCTGGTGGGAAGCGCCTATATGAAATTTATAACCGGAATGGACTGGGCAGCTACCTTCACAGCCGCCGTTATTCCATTCATTCCCCTTGACATTTTTAAATGCTTTGCTGCTGCCCTGATTGCGAAGCCGGTGCAGATAAGTCTGTCAAACGCTCAGCGGGCGCGTTAGGAGGCTTTTTATGGACAATGTATTCATACTGGGCGGGCTGCGCAGCTATATCGGCGTTAAAAACAGTGCATACCGCCATGTGCCCGCAGAACATCTGGGCGCCGCCGTATTAAAGGAACTGACCGCCCGGTATCAGCCGCCAAAGATTGATATGATGATCTGCGGAAACTGTGTGGGCGGCGGCGGCAACATTACCCGTCTTATGGCACTGGAAGCAGGACTTTCAGAATCCATTCCTTCCTTTACAGTGGACCTTCAGTGCGCTTCCTCCCTGGAAGCCGTCATAACAGCCGCCGCCAGGATTGAGAGCGGTCTGGCTGATCTGGTTATTGCCGGAGGTTTTGAGAGCAGTTCCACCCAGCCTGTGCGCAGCTATAACCCTAACCACCCATACGCTGCCGCGACCCAAGCCGATAATCCTTCCGGCAATCCTGCTGACACTTGCAATGCACGCAGGGCGGAGCTTTCTCTGACATACAACACTGCCAAATTTATTCCCGGTCCCCATCGTGAGGACGTGATGCTGCAGGGTGCTGAAAAGACTATATGCTATTACCATATAAGCCCCCGAGAAATGGATGCCTGGGTGTTGAAAAGCCACAGACGGGCGTACAGAGCCGCCCGGGAAGGCCTTCTTGACGGCATTACCGTCCCTGTATACGGCCTTGGCCATGATGAGGGAATCCGCCCCCGCCTGAACCAGCGCCTGCTGGACCGGCTGCCCTGTGTCCTGAAGAACGGCCGGTATCTCAATGCCGCCAATGCCTGCACAATGAACGACGGGGCTGCCTTCCTTCTTCTCTGTTCGGAACAATATCTGAAAAAGCACAAACTTTCCCCCCGCTTCCGCCTTGCAAATGCCTGTACGGTTGGGGCTGACCCTCTCATGAGTCCTGCCTCCGTGCTTCCTGCTGTGAGCGGCCTTTTGGAACGCAGCGGACTTTCCATGGATGACATAGGAGCCATTGAATGCAACGAGGCGTTTGCCGCCATTGATGTTCTCATCAGCCGGGCTTATCCGGATAAGGCTTCCCGTTACAACCAGCTGGGCGGCGCCCTGGCCTATGGACATCCCTATGGGGCATCCGGCGCCATTATCCTCCTTCATCTGATGAGGTCCATGGAACTGTCAGAAAGCAGCCGCGGCATATGCTGCGCAGCAGCTGCGGGCGGAATCGGAAGTGCCATTCTTCTGGAACAATAAACAGCATCATTTCCCCAACTGTCATACGTCAAAAGGAGTTTTCCATGAAGCATTCTATAGATTATCTCTCTATGATTCAGTCAATTCCGGCCCACAGGACAGCCCTGATAGAGGACGGGCAGTTTTATACATACGGCTCCCTTACCGGGGAAGCCTGCCGCATCCGTTCCCTGGCCCCGGAATCATCCGGACTTTCCGTGGCCTGGATCAGGGCGGCTTCTGTGCATGACCAGCTGGTGCAGTTTCTGGCACTAAGCGGTACATCCCGTGTACCTGTCATTGTGCCTTCTGATATGAAAGTTGTTTCTGAATCCTTTATAAAAGAGGAAATTCCTGACCGAGCCTGTATGGCAGTGCTTACCTCCGGTTCAACTGGACAGCCCAAACTATGGTTCCGTACCCTGGATAGCTGGGCCTCCTTCTTTCCCACCCAGAATACTATCTTTGGAATGACTGCCGAAACACGGCTCTTCTGCCAGGGCAGCCTGGCATTTACCGGTAATCTGAATCTGTATCTGTCCCTTCTGTCACTGGGCGCATCCATCATCACTGCTTCCCCTGTTAATCCTTCTGTCTGGTGCAGGGAAATAGAGCTTCACCATGGGAACGCCCTCTATCTCATCCCCTCCAAACTCCGGCTCCTGGCAAAATACACCTCCCATCCCTGCCCGGACATCAGGACCATCCTGGCAGGTTCCCAAAGCCTTGGCCGCAGGGACATGGTTCTTTTGAAAGCTGCCTATCCCGGCAGCTGCTGTTACCTCTATTACGGGGCCAGTGAACTGAGCTATGTCACCTGGCTGACTGACCGGGAAATGAATGATAATCCGTCCTGTATCGGCAAACCCTTCCCAGGCGTAGACGTAACCCTCTGTAACGGTGAAATCTATGTGGATACTCCCTATTCCGCCATAGGAATTACAGGGCCTTACAGTGTTGGCGATACAGGCTATATGGACCGTAACGGCTATTTGTACTTTAATGGCCGCAAAGATAATGTATACAATATTCACGGGCGAAAAGTCTCAGCCGTAAAAATAGAAAATGCCCTGAACTCCCTGCCTCAGGTACAGGAGGCTGCTGTCATCTTTCAAAATAATGCTCTGCGAGCCCATGTTGTCCTCCCTGTGCCCAATGCACCAGGCCAGGATGCAGCTGCCCTGCGCCGCACCATAAAAAGGCAGCTGAATGATTATCTGGAATCCTGGGAAATTCCCAGGGATATTATATTCCATAAAAACCTTCCAAAAAACAACAGCGGAAAGACAGTCAAGGGACTGCTCTCCGCTAAGGAATAATAGACTATTTAAGACTGAATTCATGGGCAGGCTTGTCATACTGCCTCCCGGTAATCACACTGGCTGTCAGGTCCGTGCAATTATATACAATGGACCACTGCGTGGCATTCAGGCGTCCTGTTGTCTCAGACACATGCCAGTCCTTGGATGCTGCCTCCAGAAAGCCCATGGCTTCCTGCTCATCCTTAACAATGCCGGCACATTCTCCCAATGCCTGTTCCAATATCTCATAACGGTCCTGGCCATTTCCAAAATTAAATTTCTTCTCCGACAGCAGGAAATTCGTCGCTGCCTGGTAGTCTCCCTTCTTCCCTATCACTTCAAACTCATTGTCAACATACTCCACCACCGCGCTGCTGCCCTTGGCATCTGCCAGCTGGAAGTGATAGCAGCTCCCTGCTGACGAGTGCATGTCGTACTGTGCCAGGAGCTCCAGGGCCTCATCCACATTGGCGGCCTTATCCAGCATAAGACGTATGGCCGTGGTGGTGGTAATATCCGTCCTGCCCGTATCCTGGTTTGTAGGTTCGTCGCCAATCCGAAGCACTGCTACTGCCAGCCCCTTTTCATTTACACCGTCCAGAGGGGCATAGGGTGCTGCCAGTGTTATAATTTTGCGTTTCAATGTATCCGGCAGTTTGTCCTCCCCAAACCCCAAAAACGCCAGGTTAACCGTTGACATGGAACGGTAGCCGTTCTCAGGCTCTGTTACCACAAACAGGGCCGGGGAATAGGTCAGGTCAAAATTCCGGCCGAATACGCGGTCCCCATCCTCTGTCTGTGCGCTGAAGGTGGAACATCCTAGGTCAGGTATGGAAAACTCCAGGGGAATGCCCTTAAGCAGACGTTTTGTCACAAACTCCACCAGCTCCCTGTCACTGCTGGCACCTGTTTCCAAAAATTCATCAAACCCATAATCCCCATCGTACTTCATGGTATATAACACATTGTCATCCACTTTTTTAAGTGAATACAGCGTCTTTAGTTCATGCCGGAACAGGAATGCTCCTCCTGCCGCTGCAATGAGAATCACGGCCGCCAGTCCTGCCGCTATAACTGCCAGCCATTTTTTTATGTTTCTTGTCTTCATGATATATGTCTCTCCCTGTCTTTTCCGCTTTTAGATAAAATAAAAAGAACCACATACTCGTGATTCTTTCTGAGAGGCGACGACCGGAATCGGACCGGTGATAAGGGTGTTGCAGACCCGTGCCTTACCGCTTGGCTACGTCGCCATATTAACTTATAAATGACCCCAAGGGGATTCGGACCCCTGTTACCGCCGTGAAAGGGCGATGTCT
>OGYT01001323.1_pt1 | contig 16663 bp, 10 predicted proteins | sample 1576631 | NCBI WGS metagenome assembly OGYT01 (sample SAMEA3541588, study PRJEB24748) | human gut metagenome | biome: human gut; feature: human-associated habitat; material: faeces | place: China | collected 2012
AAACGGAGCTGCGGGCATCAGAATGGCAAGCTGCGCCAAAGCTACCACCATATTGGATTAACTGCACATTCAACAGAAGTATTTGCACGTGCGCTGGAACTGGACTGGGTAGAGACGATTATGTTCCCATATAATATCGTAGAGAGCCAGGGTGAGGAACTGATTGCAAAATGTAAAGAGAAAAATATCGGATTTATTGATATGAAACCACTGGCAGGGGGCGCTATTGAAAATGGAACACTGGCACTTCGCTATATCTGTGCCAATAAGAATGTCACAATCGTAATTCCTGGAATGGCAGAAGAGAAAGAAATGGAAGAAAACATCAAAGCCTGTCTTGATTCTTCTCCGTTAAATGAGAAGGAATTGAAAGAAATTGAAGAAGTCAGAGAACAGCTTGGCACAAATTTCTGCCGCAGATGTAACTATTGTGCTCCATGTAGTGTGGGAATCGATATTTCGGGTGTGTTCCTGTTCGCAGGATATCTTAACCGTTACGGACTGGGAGACTGGGCAAGAAACCGTTACAGTTCTCTTGCAGTGAAGGCTTCCGCCTGTATAGAATGCGGCAAATGTGAAACCAGATGTCCGTACCATCTGCCAATTCGCGAAATGTTGAAAGAATGTGCACAACAGTTTGGTGAATAAAAAACATCCACAGGGAATTACCCTGTGGATGTTTTTATGGACCTGGCGGGAATTGAACCCGCGTCCGAAAGCCTATTCATTAAGGCATCTCCCATCACAGTCGCTGTTTTAACATTCCCTCGGATGTACGCCCACCGACAGGCTTACAACCTTAGTAGCTTCATAATACATCTACCGGGGCAAAGCTTACCCGGCAAGGTTTCTCACATAGTCGACGCCAGATTCCTGAAGTGTGAGTGCATCAGGGCTGACGAGCAGCAATTAGGCTGCTAACGCGTACTGTTCGTCTGCGTTTATATTTAGGTTCCCGGTTGGTACGCAGTCCAGGAGTCTGCGGATGGCTTCCCCAACTTCAAAGCCCCCGTCGAAACCAGTACAAGCCCTGAATATGACTCTTGCTACGCTGTCCTTTTATAAAACAGCACTGGTGGTAAGACGAAAGCGTGTTTCTTAATGTTGGCATATATTATATGCCGGATGAATTTAATTATATGAAAGAATTTAAACGCTGTCAAGTCTATTTTTGCTAAAATTTCTTTTTGTTTCTTTTGTATGTTCACAAAACCTACATAAATCTTTGCTATAGTACCGTTATAGAAAATTACAGATGATTGTTCATATTTCAATTTCATATAAAATGAACAATGATTTAGCTGATGAAAGAAGAAGCAGCAGGGTAGGATACGAGCTGCTTTGAAAGATAAAAAAGAAAACGGAGGAGATAAAGATGGATGCATTGAAAATCCTGGTGGTAGATGATGAAAGTCGTATGAGAAAACTGGTAAAGGACTTCCTGATAAAGAAGAATTTTCAGGTGCTTGAGGCAGGTAACGGTGAGGAGGCTATGGATATCTTTTATGAAGAAAAGGATATCGCGCTGATCATTCTTGATGTCATGATGCCGAAGATGGACGGATGGGAAGTCTGCCGTGAAATCCGTAAAAATTCAAAGGTGCCGATCATTATGCTGACAGCGAGAAGCGATGAGAGAGACGAACTACTCGGATTTGATCTGGGAGTAGATGAATATATTTCCAAGCCATTCAGCCCGAAGATTCTTGTGGCGAGAGTAGAAGCAATTCTCCGACGTACCGGTCAGAGTAATCCGGAAGATGTGCTTTCGGCAGGTGGTATCGTGATAGACAAAGCCGCACATCTGGCTACCGTAGATGGCAATCCGATGGAATTAAGCTTCAAGGAATTTGAACTTCTGACTTATTTCCTGGAGAACGAGGGAATAGCTCTTTCCAGAGAGAAGATTCTTAATTCTGTATGGAATTACGACTACTTCGGAGATGCCCGTACCATTGATACCCATGTCAAGAAACTCAGAAGCAAAATGGGTGACAAAGGTGAATATATCAAAACTGTATGGGGCATGGGTTATAAGTTTGAGGTAGACGAATGACAGTAAATGAGAATACAGGTGAGAAAGGGCTTCCAGGTGAAAAAACTGATGAAAAAGAAATTCAAAAGAAATTAAAGAATGAGTCAGCGCCTGCTGAAAAATCACAAAAAAATAAGAAACGTATGAAACGAGTCAAAGCTAAAAAATTTCATTCTCTGAAGCATCAGATTTCAGTGTTGTTTATAGGATTGCTGTTATTATCTATTTTCGGCATTACTCTGATTAACGGTCTGTTTCTTGAAAAGTATTACGTGTCCAAGAAAGTGGAAGCACTAGAAGAAGCAAAAGTACTTTTATCCCAGATGAATCTGGATGATATACTAGAATATGACACAGATTCGGGAGAAGACACAAAAGAAGCAAAAGCTGAGATTCCGGATGAGATTGAATGGAACAGTTCCAGAAATAACCTTACGTGGATCATTGTAAATGAGGAGAACAGTGGATATTATTACTGGGGCGAGAATAATATGGCCAAGATGCTCCGAAGTAAATTATTCGGATATGTGAATGATCTTGATAAGGATATGGAGCGCAGCCGTATTCTCAAACAGACAGATACCTGTACTATGTGGCAGGTACATGACCGATTTGCAGGTATGGAATATGTAGAATGTTGGGGGCAGTTTGATAATGGCTATTATTTTCTGATCCGTTCTCCACTGGAAAGTATAAAAGAAAGCGCTGCTATTTCTAATAGTTTTTATTTTGTTGTAGGAGCGATCATAGTTGTGATCAGCGGATTGATCATTCTGGTAGTAACAAGTCGTATTACCCGACCAATCAGTGAACTGACAAAGTTATCAGAAAAGATGTCGGATCTTGATTTTGAGGCAAGATATCAGAGTTGGGCGGGAAATGAGATTGATGTGCTTGGTGATAATTTCAACAAGATGTCCAGAAAACTGGAAAGTACGATTTCTGAACTGAAATCGGCAAATAACAAATTGCAGAAGGATATTGAAGATAAGATTAAGATTGATGAAATGCGTAAAGAATTTCTGGATAACGTATCACACGAGCTGAAAACTCCGATCGCGTTGATTCAGGGCTACGCAGAAGGTCTGAATGAAAATATTTCCGATGATCCGGAGAGCAGAGAGTTTTACTGTGAAGTTATCATGGATGAAGCATCCAAAATGAATAAACTGGTAAAGAATCTGTTGACCTTAAATCAGCTGGAATCCGGTAAAGATGCTCCGGTGATGGAGCGTTTCGATATTGTATCTCTGATAAAAGGAGTGATTGGCTCTATGCACATTGTGATTGAGCAAAAAGAGGCAACAGTGATTTTTGAAGAGACAGAGCCCGTATACGTCTGGGCAGATGAATTTAAAACGGAAGAAGTTGTAACAAATTATACAAGCAATGCGTTAAATCATCTGGATGGAGAACGTAAGGTGGAAATCAAAGTACTCCGTGAGGGTGATTGCGTAAAAGTGACAGTATTTAACACAGGAACTCCGATTCCGGAAGAGGATATTCCAAATCTCTGGAATAAATTCTATAAAGTAGATAAAGCACGTACAAGAGAGTATGGCGGAAGCGGCATTGGACTTTCGATTGTTAAGGCGATTGTTGAGGGTATGAACCAGAAGTATGGCGTATGTAACTATGATAACGGTGTTGAGTTCTGGTTTACGCTGGATTGCAGACAGTAAGAAATTAAGAGAACATTGTCAGATGATCTTTCCTGTAAAGTAAAAGACCTGTCTTTCAGTCAGAAGTATGCGATAATGCGATAACTAATGAATAGTAGCAGATGACTGAAATAAAAGAAAATAAAAAGAAACAAAAACAGACAGTTGCAAAGAAATTATACTTTGCAACTGTCTGTTTTTGGGTTATACTGTATTGTAGCTATGCAAATATAGCGGGCGGATTTCTTATCCGTCGGATCTGAATCAAAGGTAAAACAGACAGTTGATTCAGTTTGACAGGTACTCTGAGGTATACTTGGATTACTATATAATGAGGAAAAAGATAATGATATAGGAGGACAACATGATAGCGATAATCGATTACGACGCCGGAAATATCAAAAGCGTGGAAAAAGCACTTCATTATCTTGGAGAAGAAACAATTGTAACCCGTGATCCGCAGACTTTATTAAGTGCAGATAAAGTGATTCTGCCGGGAGTGGGAAGTTTTGGGCAGGCTATGGAGAATCTCCATACATATGGACTTGTACCGGTGATCCATGAGATTGTAGAGAAGAAGACCCCGTTTCTGGGAATCTGCCTTGGACTTCAGCTCCTTTTTGAAAGCAGTGAAGAAACCCCTGGGGTAGAGGGACTTGGAATCCTGAAAGGTAAAATCGTTAAGATTCCACCGGCAGCAGGACTTAAGATTCCGCATATGGGCTGGAACTCTCTGCATCTTCAGAATAATGGCAGATTGTTTGAAGGAATTCCGGAACAGACCTATGTATATTTTGTTCATTCCTATTATTTGCAGGCAGAGGATCCTGAAATCATAAAAGCAACGACAGAATATAGCACCTGCATTCATGCATCTGTAGAGAAAGACAATGTATTTGCGTGTCAGTTTCATCCGGAAAAGAGCAGCAAATGGGGACTGAAAATACTTAAGAATTTTGCTGCTATCGGAAAAACAACAGAAACTGACGAAAAGGAGGGAAGATAAATGTTTACAAAGAGAATTATTCCCTGCCTGGATGTAAATAATGGACGTGTGGTAAAGGGCGTTAATTTTGTTCAGCTTCGTGATGCCGGTGATCCGGTGGAGATTGCGAAGGCTTATGATGCGGCGGGAGCAGATGAACTGGTATTTCTGGATATTACAGCATCCTGCGAACAGAGAGACACCGTCGTAGATATGGTAAGACGTGTAGCTGCCAATGTATTTATTCCTTTTACAGTAGGCGGCGGAATTCGTACAGTAGATGATTTCAAGAAGCTGTTAAGAGAAGGCGCGGATAAAATTTCTGTAAATTCTGCGGCTATCGACAGACCGGAGCTTATCAGTGAAGCGGCAGATAAATTCGGAAGCCAGTGTGTTGTAGTTGCCATTGATGCCAAGAGAAGAGAAGATGGCGGCTGGAATATCTACAAACATGGTGGAAGACTGGATACAGGAATCGATGCTGTAGAATGGGCGAAGAAAGTGGAAGCCCTTGGCGCAGGTGAGATTCTTCTTACCAGCATGGACTGCGATGGAACGAAAGCGGGATATGATCTGAAACTTACCAGAGCAATCGCAGATGCAGTATCCATTCCGGTGATCGCATCAGGCGGTGCAGGTACATTGGAGCATTTTTATGATGCGCTTACAGAAGGAGGAGCAGATGCTGCGCTGGCTGCGTCTTTGTTCCATTATAAAGAACTGGAGATTTCACAGGTTAAGGATTACCTGGCAGACAGAGGAATTTCCGTGAGAAAGTAGAAAAGAGGTATCATAGTTATGTCAGCTATTACAGGTGACTGGCTGGAGGCATTGAAAGGTGAATTCCACCAGCCGTATTATGCCAAGCTTTATAAAACGGTAATGTCTGAATATCAGACAAGAAAGATTTTTCCACCGGCAGACGAACTGTTTAATGCGTTTCACTTTACGCCTCTTCATGAGGTGAAGGTAGTGATTCTGGGGCAGGATCCGTATCATAATGACGGACAGGCACATGGATTATGCTTTTCTGTAAAAAGAGGAGTAGAGACACCTCCGTCGCTGGTGAATATTTATCAGGAGCTCCATGATGACTGTGGATGTTATATTCCGAATAACGGAAATCTGGAGAAATGGGCGAAGCAGGGTGTGCTTCTTTTGAACACAGTTCTGACAGTACGTGCACATCAGGCTAACTCACACAGAGGAATTGGCTGGGAACAGTTTACAGATGCCGCGATCCAGGTTCTGAATGAACAGGATCGTCCAATCGTATTTTTGTTATGGGGACGTCCGGCACAGATGAAGAAATCCATGCTGAACAATCCGAAACATCTGATCCTGGAAGCACCTCATCCAAGTCCATTATCTGCTTACAGAGGATTCTTTGGGTGTAAGCATTTCAGCAAAACAAACGAATTTCTGATTGCCAACGGTCTGGAACCGATCGACTGGCAGATAGAAAATATATAAGAAAAGAGGTAATGTGTAGTCAGAAGAAAGACACACAGCAACAACATGAATCAGAAAAATAATTTAGTAAAAAATGCATCCTTTCTGATGATTGCGGCAATGGTTTCCAAGGTAATCGGGCTGCTGTATAAGAGTCCGCTTTCCAACATTATCGGAAGCCTTGGAATGGGATATACAAGTCTTGCGCAGAATGCGTACATGATTCTTCTGATGATCGCGTCATTCAGCATTCCGCAGGCAGTATCAAAACTGATTTCCGAGCGCATTGCTCTGAGAGATTACAGGAATGCGCATAAGTTCTTTAAGGGAGCTATGATCTATGCGATGATCGTTGGAGGTGCAGTAGCACTGTTTTGTCTCTTCGGGGCAGGATTGATTATTCCAAGCAATCAGAAAGATGCAATTCTTGCGCTGCAGATCCTTGCGCCGACCATTTTCCTGTCCGGAATCCTGGGCGTGTTCAGAGGATATTTCCAGGCATATAGAAATATGATGCCTACATCTATTTCTCAGATTATTGAACAGGTATTTAATGCGGCAGTCAGTCTTCTGGCAGCCTGGGGATTTATCAACGTATTTGCGGATGGAACAGAGAACAGCATTGCGAAATGGGGAGCTGCGGGATCTACAGTAGGAACAGGAGCCGGTGTGGTCACCGCATTGATTTTTATGCTTCTGGTATACGGCGTGAATCGTGGAAAGATTATGCATCGTGTAAACAGAGATCATAAGCACCAGGAAGAGTCATATAAAGATATTTTCCGCGTGATCGTACTGGTAGTTTCGCCAATCATCCTCAGCGCATTTGTATATAATGTCAATGCATATATTAATGGATATCTTTTCTCAGATATTCTTGGCAGAAGAGGCGGAGACGCAACACAGATTGGCATTCTCTATGCAGAATACGCAACTTACTTTATGACGATTATTAATATCCCACTGACCTTATCCAGTACAGCGCCGACTTCTATGATTCCTGAAGTATCTGCGTTGTATGCTACAGGAGATATTGAGGCAACCAGAGAATGTATCGATCAGACGGTGCAGCTTTCTATGGTAGTTTCTGCGCCATGTGCGATGGGACTTGCAGTACTTGCACAGCCAATTGTATTCCTGCTTTATGGAAATTCCACAGGGCTTGCAGCGAATCTGCTCATCCTTGGATCATTTTCCATTCTCCTAAACGGAATGTCAAATATTTCCAATGGTGTTCTGCAGGCAATCGGACAGCAGAAGATTCCGGTTATCACAGCTGCAATTGCATTGGTTGTGGATATCATTGTGGTAGTGGTATTGCTGTTTACGACAAACCTGGGAGTTTATGCACTGCTGATTGCGATGGTGATTTATTCTATCGTTGTATGCGTGCTGAATGATCTGGCAATGAAGAAATATCTGCAGTACAAGAATCCATGGAAAAAGGGTTACCTGTATCCGATTCTTGCATCTGTTCCAATGGGAATCGTTGCAGGATGCATCTGCTATGGATTGAATATTTTTGTGAAATCCAACTTCATCTGCCTGATCGTTTCGATTCCAATCGCGGCAGTTGTTTATCTGCTTGCTTATCTGATCATCAGTAAGCCATCAGAGGCAGAATTGAGAAGAATACCGGGAGGAAGCTATCTTGTAAAAGTTGCTGAGAAACTTCCGTTCTGGCAGAATAATAATTAAATAAAAGTAAAAGAGCTGTATTCCAGATACTGTTACATTTCTACGCAAGAATATAAAACAGATATCTGTGTGATACAGCTCTTTTATTTGCTTAACAGATATAATTTAAATAGGGAAATATTATTTCAACTGGAAAATAAATGAATATAAAAGCCCTTATTATCTGCCGGTTATTTCTTCTGTGCTTTTTTCAGATTTTTCTGAGCAGTGGAGAGCATCAGTTTGATTCGGTTCAGCTGGTTAACTTCGCTGGCGCCTGGATCATAGTCGATGGCTACAATGTTTGCTGTAGGATATTCGCGGCGGATTTCTTTGATAACACCCTTACCTACGATATGGTTCGGCAGACATCCGAAAGGCTGGATACAAACAATATTCGGAACATCTCCATGGATCAGTTCCATCATCTCTCCTGTCAGGAACCATCCTTCACCTGTCTGGTTTCCGGTGGAAACGATCGGAGATGCCATTTTTGCCAGATCTCTGATATCAGCAGGCGGTGCGAAATGACGGCTCTGCGCAAGGGCTTCGCTTGCAGGCTTTCTCACCCATTCGATTGCTTTGATTCCCCAGTTTGCCATGGTTGCCTTGGATTTCTTGAAGCCAAGATTTTCTACCTTGAAGTTCTGATTATAGAAACAGTAGCACATGAAATCGATCAGATCCGGTACAACTGCCTCAGCACCTTCAGATTCCAGAAGTTCTGCCAGATGATTATTTGCAGCAGGCAGGAACTTGACAAGGATCTCACCTACGATGCCGACACGAGGCTTCTTCACATCGCTGATCGGAATTGTGTCAAATTCATGAACCATTTCACGGCACATTTTCTTAAACTGGCTGTGGCTGACACTGCTTCCGCTTAAGAAAGAAATCACACGCTGTTCCCAGATTTTGTGCTTTCTGTTTACGATTCCCTCTTCCAGTTCGTAAGGACGCATACGGTATACGCATTTCATCAGGATATCTCCGAATACGGCACCGTACGCAACTTTTTTCACCAGTGGAAGAGTAAGTTTGAATCCCGGGTTGCTTTCCAGACCACTTAAGTTGACGGAAATAACCGGAATCTGCTCCATACCGGCTTTCTTTAACGCGCGGCGGATAAATGCAATGTAGTTGGAAGCACGACATCCACCGCCTGTCTGTGACATGACAACGGCTGTCTTATTCAGGTCATATTTGCCGGAAAGCAATGCATCCATGATTTGGCCAACCACGATCAGAGACGGATAGCAGGCATCATTATTTACGTATTTCAGACCTACATCTACGGCGTGTTTGTTATCGTTTGGAAGTACTTCCAGATTATATCCGCAGGAATTGAAAGCTGCCTGTAAAAGGCTGAAATGGAACGGCGACATCTGCGGACAGAGAATCGTATAATCCTTTCTCATTTCCTTTGTGAAGGATACTTTATCAATAGAAGCCGGTTTGATATTACGTTTCTGTCCCTGAGCTTTCTTTGCACGGATCGCAGCGATCAGGGAGCGGATACGGATCCTTGCTGCACCGAGGTTGTTTACTTCATCAATCTTTAAGCAGGTATAGATTTTGTCGCTTCCGTCGAGAATTTCATAAACCTCGTCAGTAGTAACGGCATCCAGACCACATCCAAAGGAGTTGAGCTGAATCAGGTCGAGGTCATCACGAGTCTTAATGTAGTTTGCGGCTGCATACAGTCTGGAATGATACATCCACTGGTCATTTACACGAATCGGACGTTCTATAGGTGCCAGATGAGAGATGGAATCCTCAGTAAGTACAGCGATTCCATAACTGTTGATCAGATCCGGGATACCGTGATGGATTTCGGGATCAATGTGGTATGGGCGTCCTGCGAGAACAATACCGTGACGGCCTGTTTCCTCCAGATATTTCAGAGTCTCCTCGCCCTTTTTCTGCACATCGCGGCGGGCAGCAGCCATTTCTTCCCATCCTTTATGTGCCGCAGCTTTGACTTCTTCAACCGGGATATCCTTGAATTCCTCTATCAGACGCTTGGTCAGGATTTCCTCAGAGGTAAACGCAAGGAACGGATTGCGGAAATCAATGGACGGATCATTTAATTCATCTACATTGTTCTTGATATTCTCTGCATAGGAAGTAACAATCGGGCAGTTGTAATGGTTGACTGCATCCGGGAATTCGTTACGTTCATATGGGATACATGGGTAGAAAATAAATTTCACACCATTTCGAATCAGCCATGTCACATGACCATGTGCAAGCTTAGCCGGGTAACATTCGGACTCACTTGGGATGGATTCAATTCCCAGCTCGTAAATCTTTCTGGTGGAAGTAGGTGAAAGAACAACCTCGTACTTCAGTTCTGTAAAGAAAGTATACCAGAAAGGATAATTTTCAAACATATTCAGAACACGCGGGATACCTACCTTGCCTCGCGTTGCCTTGTCAGCACTGAGAGGTGTGTAAGAGAAAATACGTTTATATTTATATTCGTAAAGGTTCGGAATATGATCTTTGTTTTTCTCTTTGCCAATACCGCGTTCGCAACGGTTTCCGCTGACATACTGGCGGCCGCCGGAGAACTTGTTGATAGTCAGACGACAGTTGTTGGTACATCCGCGGCAGTTTGCCATGGAAGTTGTATATTTCAGCTCATTGATTTTGTCAATGGAGAGCATAGTAGTTTCTGCACCTTCCTGATGGCGTTCGCGGGCAATCAGCGCAGCACCGAAGGCCCCCATGATTCCGGCGATATCCGGACGGATGGCTTCGCAGCCGGCAATCTTTTCGAAACTTCTCAGAACTGCATCATTGTAGAAAGTACCACCCTGTACAACGATGTGTCTGCCAAGTTCGGAAGCATCAGAAACTTTGATAACCTTATAGAGTGCATTTTTGATAACAGAGTAAGCAAGACCTGCGGAAATATCGGAAACCTCAGCTCCCTCTTTCTGTGCCTGCTTTACCTTGGAATTCATGAAAACAGTACATCTGGTACCAAGATCAATAGGATGCTGTGCAAAAACAGCAGCTTTTGCGAAATCCTGTACTGTATAATTCAGGGATTTGGCAAAGGTTTCAATGAAGGAACCGCATCCGGAGGAACACGCTTCATTCAACTGTACGCTGTCAACGGTCTTATTGCGGATTTTGATACATTTCATATCCTGTCCGCCGATATCCAGGATACAGTCTACCTCAGGGTCAAAGAAAGCAGCTGCATAGTAATGAGATACGGTTTCAACCTCGCCCTCATCCAGGAGCAGGGCAGCCTTGATCAGAGCCTCGCCGTAACCTGTAGAGCAGGAATAAGCAATCTTTGCATCTTTGGGAAGCAGTTCGTAAATCTCTTTAATAGAACGGATGGTAGTTTTTAACGGGTTTCCGTTGTTGCTGCTGTAGAAAGAGTAGAGAAGTGTTCCGTCTTCGCCTACCAGCGCAGTTTTGGTTGTGGTGGAACCTGCATCAATACCCAGATAGCAGTTTCCTTTATATGTAGCCAGATCTCCTGTTTTTACCTTATAGGAACTCTGACGTTTTGCAAATGCATCGTATTCTTCCTGAGAAGTGAAAAGCGGTTCCATACGTTCTACTTCGAAATCCAGCTTAATGGAATTGCGGAGTCTGTCTTTCATTTCTGTCAGGGAAATGGAGTTGTCTTCTTTTGCATTTAATGCAGAACCAATGGCTGCAAAAAGATGGGAGTTCTCCGGAATGATAGTGTGTTCCTCATCCAGCTTCAAAGTACGGATAAAGGATTCTCTCAGTTCGGACAGGAAGTGGAGCGGACCACCCAGGAATGCAACATGTCCACGAATGGGTTTTCCACAGGCAAGACCGGAAATAGTCTGGTTTACAACTGCCTGGAAAATAGAAGCTGACAGATCCGGTTTGGTTGCACCGTCATTGATCAGCGGCTGGATATCAGTTTTGGCGAAAACACCGCAGCGTGCAGCGATCGGGTAGAGTGCCTTGTAATCTTTGGCATATTCATTCAGACCTGTTGCATCTGTCTGGAGAAGAGAAGCCATCTGGTCGATGAAAGAACCGGTACCGCCTGCACAGATACCGTTCATACGCTGTTCTACATTTCCGTTTTCGAAATAAATGATCTTGGCATCCTCGCCGCCAAGCTCAATGGCAACATCTGTCTTTGGTGCCAGCTTCTGCAGAGAAGTAGAAACTGCAATAACCTCCTGGGTAAAAGGAACGCCCAGATGATTGGCAAGGGTCAGACCGCCGGAACCTGTGATCACAGGATGGAGAGTCATCTCACCATACTGATCAAAGGCCTCCTGAAGAAGGTCTGCAAGGGTTTCCTGAATGTTCGCAAAATGACGCTTATAATCCGCGAAAATGAGATTTTCATTCTCATCTAAGATCGCGATCTTTACAGTAGTGGAACCAATGTCAATTCCAAGTGTTTTGTAATTCATAAAGTAAATTCAAGCCTCCTCGTATTGTATATAAACAAAGTTGAAATTTTCCTGTTACTGTTCATGCTGATATCATGCAAAGCGTGTTGCCGGACATGAAGTAAACAGTAAAAATCTATCCTGTTCTTTCCTATTAAATACCTGTTTCCAGATATGGAATATTCCGTAATATTATACGCTAATGGTCTGGAAAAGACAATATGAAAGTTTACCAAGGTTTGAGTGAATTGCAGTTGAAAATTCAGCTATTTCAAGATATAATAAAAAAAGTAATTTTTATCAAGAGGAGAAGAAAAATGGCAGAATATAAACTTCTGAAAACAGAGGGGCGTGCCAAACGTGCGGAGTTTCATACAGTGCATGGTACGATCCAGACTCCTGTTTTTATGAATGTGGGAACGATCGGTGCGATTAAAGGCGCTGTATCCACTATGGATTTACAGCAGATCGGAACACAGGTAGAATTATCAAATACTTATCATCTTCATGTGCGCCCGGGTGATAAAATAGTAAAGCAGTTAGGTGGCCTTCATAAATTTATGGTATGGGACAAACCGATCCTTACAGACTCAGGCGGATTCCAGGTATTTTCCCTTGCAAAGCTGAGAAAGATCAAAGAAGAGGGAGTCTATTTTAACTCCCATATTGACGGACATAAGATCTTTATGGGGCCGGAAGAGAGTATGCAGATCCAGTCCAATCTTGCCTCCACTATTGCCATGGCATTTGATGAATGCCCCAGCAGTGTGGCTGACAGGGATTATGTGCAGAAATCCGTAGACAGAACCACAAGGTGGCTTGCCCGCTGCAAGGCAGAGATGGCAAGACTGAACAGTCTGCCGGATACCATTAACAAAGAACAGCTTCTGTTTGGAATCAACCAGGGCGCTGTTTATGAAGATATCCGTATTGAGCATGCCAAAGCGATCTCTGAAATGAATCTGGATGGCTATGCTGTCGGCGGTCTGGCAGTTGGAGAAACCCATGAAGAGATGTACAGGATCCTGGATGCGGTAGTCCCCTATCTTCCTCAGAATAAACCTACTTACCTGATGGGTGTGGGAACACCGGCCAATATTCTGGAAGGTGTTGAACGTGGAATTGATTTCTTTGACTGCGTATATCCAAGCCGTAACGGTCGTCATGGACATGTATATACCAATCATGGAAAGATGAATCTGTTTAATGCAAAATATGAACTGGACACACGTCCTATCGAAGAAGGCTGTCAGTGTCCTGCATGCCAGCATTACAGCAGAGCCTATATCCGTCATCTTCTGAAAGCAAAGGAAATGCTGGGAATGCGTCTCTGTGTACTTCACAATCTGTATTTCTATAATCATATGATGGAAGAGATCCGAGATGCTCTTGATGCAGGAAACTTCGCAGAATATAAGAAAATGCGGCTGGAAGGCTTTGAAGAGGGCAAAATAAACTCGAAAAGATAATCTGTATATAAAATAATTATTAAATATGCCAAAAACTCTTGAAGTAAAGCGGTTTTTTGTGTATGATGTGTAGTGACGCTTTAACCGGATTGTTCTGTATGAAATACAAGGATTCGTACGGAAAGTAACGGAGATTATAAGTGGATTGCAAAGCAGCTCTTCAGTATGAGCAGCCGTCAGGACGGTCTGTAAATATGTGATGGACTGCAAATATGCAGAATAACAGGATAAGTTACAGGAGGAATCAAAATGGACGCATCAAGCGGAATGGGTATGGTTGGCGCTATTGTCTGGATGGTAGTACTGTTTGGAATTATGTACTTCTTAATGCTTCGCCCTCAGAAAAAAGAGCAGAAGAGACTTCAGGCAATGTTAAATGACATGGAGGTTGGCGACAGCATTGTTACTACCGGCGGCTTTTATGGAGTTGTCATTGACATGACAGAAGAAGATGTGATCGTAGAATTCGGTAACAACAAAAACTGCCGTATTCCAATGAGAAAACAGGCAATCGCTGAAGTTGAGAAAGCCGGAAGCGCTGCCGAATAATGAAAGAGATATAAAAAAGCAGAACCTATAGTCAGTGATGACTGTGGTTCTGCTTTTTTTATAATAAAATGTCCGGAAAAAAACACTCTTATATTTTTTCACTTTAATAGGTTGAAATCTGTCGGAAAGTGCGTTATTATAATAACAATTACGCAATTAGAGTATTTTTGGAGGAAATTATTATGGATTATAAGATTGCATTGATCCCCGGCGACGGAATCGGACCGGAAATCGTAAGAGAAGCAAAGAAAGTACTGGACAAGGTATGCGAGAAATATGGACACAGCTTTTCCTATTCAGAAGTTCTGTTAGGCGGTGCATCCATCGATGTACACGGCGTACCCCTTACTGATGAGGCAATTGCCACTGCCAAATCATCAGACGCCGTACTGATGGGCTCTATTGGCGGAGATGCAAAAACTTCTCCATGGTATAAGCTTGAGCCGTCCAAACGCCCGGAAGCAGGACTTCTTGCAATCCGTAAGGCATTAAATCTTTTTGCAAACTTAAGACCGGCTTACCTTTACAATGAGCTGAGAAAAGCGTGCCCTCTCCGCGATGAGATCATCGGAGACGGATTTGACATGATCATTGTACGTGAGCTTACAGGCGGTCTGTATTTCGGAGAACGTCAGACAATTGAAGAGAACGGTGTGAAGAAAGCAATTGATACACTTTCCTATAACGAAAACGAAATCCGTCGTATTGCCATCAAAGCATTTGAGATCGCACGTAAGAGAAGAAATAAAGTGACAAGCGTAGACAAGGCAAATGTTCTGGATTCTTCCAGACTCTGGAGAAAAGTGGTAGAGGAAGTTGCCAAAGATTATCCGGATGTTACCTTAGAGCATATGTTGGTTGACAACTGCGCAATGCAGCTTGTACGTGATCCGAAACAGTTCGATGTTATCCTTACAGAGAATATGTTTGGAGATATCCTTTCAGATGAGGCAAGTATGGTAACAGGCTCCATCGGAATGCTTTCTTCTGCAAGCTTAAATGAAACAAAATTCGGTCTCTATGAGCCAAGCCATGGTTCTGCACCTGATATTGCAGGACAGGATAAGGCAAACCCTATCGCAACCATCCTTTCCGCAGCAATGATGCTCCGTTTCTCCCTTGACATGGATAAAGAAGCAGATGCAGTGGAAGCAGCAGTACAGAAAGTCCTGACAGAGGGATACCGCACAGGCGATATCATGTCAGAGGGATGCAAACTTGTAGGAACAAAAGAGATGGGCGATCTGATCGCAGCAGCTCTGTAAGAATTGATATTAAGAGGATTCAGCCGGCGCAGGCAGATTACGGGGTCAGGAATTCCGGTTGAATCATTAAAAAATAAATAAAACAGTAAGAAAAGAGGAAATAAAACAATGAGAAGTGATGCAGTAAAAACAGGCACACAGCAGGCACCTCACCGTTCCCTGTTTAATGCTCTTGGAATGACAAAAGAGGAAATGGACAGACCTCTGGTAGGTATCGTAAGTTCTTACAATGAAATTGTACCGGGTCATATGAACCTTGACAAGATCACACAGGCAGTTAAGCTTGGTGTGGCAATGGCAGGCGGTACACCTGTTATGTTTCCGGCAATCGCAGTATGTGACGGTATTGCAATGGGACACGTTGGAATGAAATATTCTCTGGTTACCAGAGACCTGATCGCAGATTCCACAGAAGCCATGGCAATGGCACATCAGTTTGATGCACTGGTAATGATTCCAAACTGTGACAAGAACGTACCCGGACTTCTGATGGCAGCAGCCAGACTGAATGTTCCTACTGTATTTGTAAGCGGCGGTCCGATGCTTGCCGGACATCTGAACGGACACAAGACAAGCCTTTCCAGTATGTTCGAGGCAGTAGGTGCTTACGCAGCAGGGAAACTTGATGAGGACGGCCTGACAGAATGTGAAATGAAGACATGTCCTACCTGCGGATCCTGTTCCGGTATGTATACAGCCAACAGTATGAACTGTCTTACCGAGGTTCTGGGTATGGGACTTCAGGGAAACGGAACCATTCCTGCCGTATATTCAGAACGTCTTGTTCTGGCAAAGCACGCAGGCATGGCAGTGATGGAAATGCTGAAAAAGAACATCTGTCCCCGGGATATTATGACAGAAGCTGCTTTTCGCAATGCATTGACCATGGATATGGCTCTTGGCTGCAGCACCAACAGCATGCTTCATCTTCCGGCTATTGCTCATGAGGCAGGCGTGGAGCTGAATGTGGACATTGCCAATGAAATCAGTGCAAAAACTCCGAATCTCTGTCATCTGGCTCCGGCAGGTCCTACTTATATGGAGGATCTCAACGAAGCAGGCGGTATTTATGCAGTGATGAACGAGATCAGCAAGCTGGGACTGCTGAATCTGGACTGTATGTTCGTAAACGTAAATGGCTTGACAAGTCTTCCAATGAAATCT
>OGYT01001324.1_pt1 | contig 16644 bp, 13 predicted proteins | sample 1576631 | NCBI WGS metagenome assembly OGYT01 (sample SAMEA3541588, study PRJEB24748) | human gut metagenome | biome: human gut; feature: human-associated habitat; material: faeces | place: China | collected 2012
AGTGTACGCGAGCGCTCCGTCCAAGGTATGAAGCCGCCTCACGATCTTTGAATCGACCTCACGATTCCGTGATTTCGTCGCACAATCTTGAAGCTCCGTCTGCACAACTCGCGATTTGCGGTCTTTTCGCGACTTGTGCAATACGAAACCACGGGTTGCGTAGTAGGCGGTCACAACTTTGTATTGTCAGTATTGCCCGTATCGTCATCTTTCGCCCAGCTGAAGGCGATTACGGCGATCGCGGCAATATTGAGCACATTGCTGATGATTTCGACATTGGATGCCGAGAGAAGACCAGCAATGGTGATGTGCGAATATTTCAATCCCAACACGAGCCAATCCAGCGCGCAAATGGTGGTAGTGCAGATAATGAACAGCGGCGGGTAGCTGCGCGAAAGTCGCACGAATGCGATGACCATCAGTCCCAAAACGCACCACAGCGCAATCCACAGATGCGTCCCCAATGGCAGCGAGGCCTGCGTTTGCGCGGGAAGTCCGGTTACGATCTCCAATCCGCAGATGAGTGCCGCGACGGTAACGAAATACACGATCCACTGAACTGTCTGCCGAATCATCTTCAACCCCCTTACTTGAGCCACGCCACCTGATATAGCCTGCGTCAGCACTTGCGCTCCATCGCGGCGTAGCTCAAGTTCGTGCTTCGCGAAGCAAAGAATCAAGTGCGATTACAGAAAAAATGGAGTCCGGAGGCTGAGGTGGTTCGGAGCGTTATTATGGGGGTATGGTTCCGAAGAACTGCGACGATGGCGTCAATGTGGGGATTCTTGATAATGACGCATGCGCGTTGGAGATGATGCGGCTTCTGCTGCAACGGTCCGGCAGCTCGATGCATGTTGTTTGGACTGGCATGACGGCGCAACGCACGCTGGAACGGGTGACGTTCGAACAAAGTGCGGACTCGCTGTCAAAAGCCAATGTTCTTGTTATGAATCTTGCGTTGAACGGTATTTCCGGCGTCGATGTGTACCGGCAAATCAGGTGCCGCAATGCATCGTTGGGTATTGTCGGCGTGAACTCGTATCCGCTGGACCAATATCGTCAGCAGCTTGCTTCCGCCGGGGCTCAAGGGTTGTTCTCCAGGCGGGATATCTTCTCACCGGCTTTTGCAAAAGCTATTCGGGAGGTGGCTTCGGGAAAACGCGCCGATTGCCCGGGCGATTTTCTTTCAGCGAGAGAATCTTATGAGCATCTTCGCATCGTTTCCGAAAAAGACGAACGGATTATTTCCAAGCGAGAACTCAACATACTTTCTATGTATACAAAAGGATTAACTACTGAAGAAATCGGAAAATATCTCAATATTTCGTGCGGAACAGCGCTTTCTCATGTTCATCATGCTTCGAAAAAATTAGGTGTGAGCAAGCGGATCGAAGCTATACGCTTTTGCCCGCAACATCATCTTATTCAAGAATAAAATAGGTAAAATTCAGAAAGTGCTGCCATGGTCGACAGTGCACTGAAAATCATCCGCAATCGAAAATATCTCTTAATTCTTATCGCAACTTGTTTGATAATGCATTGCTGTGCACTAGCTGATTTGCTTCTCCAAGCGAATGTCAGCATGAATCTCATAAATATTTTTCTGATAATTATTTCGCTGATTCCACTTGGTATTATTGCTTTTCTGCCTCGATGCGGCAGTTGGATAATTCTTGCCATTTGGTACGTTTCGCTATTCCCCTGCGATTTGTGGAATCCTCTGCCGGAGGAATACATGATGTCATGCATGATGGCGATTGGGGCGCTTGGTTATTGTCATCTTGGGCAAAAGTTTGGCGGCTGCCGCTGTGGTGGCGGGAATGAGCTGGCTATTGCCTGCAATGGATGACAGGAAAACTGTTTCCGCGAATGTTATTTCTTCACAGGAATTGTTGTACATGGTTGCGTTGCTGGTTTTGGCTGCGCTGATCGGCGGTTTTATTCGGCAAAGTCAGGCTCAGGCGGAATTGCATGGCCTGCTTCAGCGGCAGCGTGAGAATCTTGAGATTGCACATGCCCTGCATGATTATATTTCCAACGATATAACCGATGCTTCATTGCTGCTTGGGCAGGCGCAAGAAGGCGATTTCACTCGCATTGCAGACGCGATGCAGTGCTTCGATGATGCTTCGGCGCGTTCGCATGAGCTTATTGCGCGACTTGAACCTACGCAATTTTCCGAAAAGCCGCCGCACGACGCGATATCGTACGCCACAGTTCCAAAACGTTCTTCGGCCGCCGTTTCTGGTGAGATCATGCTTAATGAATTACGGCAGACCGTGAGCGAAAAACAGGCAAATCTGACCGCGCTTGGTCTCGACGGAATAGTGTTGCTGCCAGAGATGATTCCCGGCAGCGATGATGTCGTCACTGAGCATCTTCTTCTAGGATTGGCGAGGGAACTTTTTCGAATATTGCCAAGTATGCCGACGCTCATTTTGCATACGTTCTTACAATTGAAGTTTCGTGTGACGAGTATGCGGTCAGGCTGCGCAATGCCATTGCCGCCAAACCTTCCGCGGTTTTGGATGGCACTGGTCTTTCTCGCTTCCGCAACCAGCTTGTGGAACATGGAGGTGAATTGCTTGCCGGCGTTCAAGAGGAAAATGAGATGTGCTGGTGGGTTATGGAGGCGCATATTCCCCGAAAAGCCAATGTATAAGGCGCTTCATTTCGGTTTCCGTGAGATTCCCGGTTCCGCCAGCGCGTTCAAGCCGATACCCCAGTCTGAAACAATCTGATTGTGCACCTGACAGTTGTTTTGTGTGGCAAAATGCCGTACACTATCAATATGGCTACAACATTTGGCAATAGAACATCGCGCTTGGATATTCGGCTGACTGCGGAACAGCGCGCGTTGATCGAACGCGCCGTTTCGCTAAAGGGCTCCACATTGACGCAGTGGACCGCGCAGCATTTGCTGGAAGCCGCGCAGAGGGAAATCGAAGAGGCTTCGTCGCTGAAGCTCGAAAATGAAGCGTTTGACGCGTTTTTGCGCGCGCTTGATGAGCCTGTTCCCGCCGAAATGGCTGAGCTCATGCAGAGGGAACCTCAATGGGCATGAGTGGTGTTGATGGCACTGGCGCGGCTGCGGCACGTTTTCTTGAACCCCGACGACTGCAACCGGGTGAAGAACTCGGCTCGTTCTCTTGCAGTGTTGAGCTCATCGACGATTGGGCTGCGAAACATGCGTCTTACGCGGCAAAGCAAGGAACCGCGGTTCCGTACGTATGCTTCACCACAGACGGGGATGTCGCAGGCTTTTATGCGATAAGCGCCTATTCGATCGATCGCGAGACCGTGCGGGGAGGGTGGCTTCGGCGAAATGTCCCTGCAAAAATTCCCGCGATTCTATTGGGAATGCTGGGCGTGGATTCCCGCTTTCAGAAGCGGGGCTTGGGCTGGATGTTGCTGCAGGATGCTGTGAAGAGATCTCTTGCGGTGAGCCGGCAAATTGGTTCCCGTGCGCTTGTCGTCGATCCGTATGATGATGCTTCGCGAAGTTTCTACCAGCATTTCGGTTTCCGTGAGATTCCCGGGTCTGGCAGTTTGTTCGTCAGATTAAGATCGTGAGGTCATAGGGGCCGTTTGTCTCGAATGATGGATGTTTTTATTCCAAAAAGACTTGTTCGGGGGTATTTGTGCGCCGTTGGCGAGCGCACGATTTCGGATTATGCAGAAAAAGCAGAATCGTGAGGTCGAAATTTCAAGATCGTGAGGCGGCTTCACACTTTGGGCGGAGCGCTCACGCGCACCGGAAGCCCTATCGAAATCATCAGTAATGTACTCAATATTGCCGCGATCGCCGTAATCGCCTTCAACTGGGCGAAAGACGACAATACTGGCAATACCGACAATACAAAGTCGTGACTTTTCGTTTACACGCAACATGCGATTGAGACTGTCTGCACAACTTGCGATAGGGCTGAAATCTTCGGGATATGCAGACGGAAATTGCGGATTATGCAGACAGGATATTTGATTAGGGGGTATCTGAATCTTGGAAAACCAGCAATCGGGGGTGTTTGATGGAATGAAGCCGTCTGCACATCCGTATTTTCTGGTCGTTTTATTCAGATGTGCAGACACGGAACGCGGGATGTGCAGACGGCAATTAAATATGCCACTTCTGCTACTTGGTTACACCCAAATTAATCAGACTGCCATGGGCGATTCTCGCACAACTAGTTGGCCAGGAATCTCAACATATCGAGTCCAATTTTCTGTATGTCCACGTCCCTCAGCAAGATCGTCGATCTTGTCCTTCAAAAGATCAACAGCCTTCATGCCCACTGAACGGAAATCCTGGCGAATAGTCGTTAATCCCGGATTCCAAATCTTGGAGATAGGATGATCATCGAATCCCACTACGCTGACGTCTTCGGGAACTCTTCGACCAACATCGTTAAGACCGCGGATTATACCCATCGCCAGCTCATCATTGCCCGCAAAGACAGCTGTTACATTAAAGTCCCGCCCCAGCTTTTGACCAATTTGACGACCAGTTTCGGGATTCCAATCAGCCTCAATGGGAGCCGGCGCAGGAACTCCCACTTCCTCGCATGCTTGTCTCCATCCGTTTAATCGCGTATAGCCGCCGCCACCCCCTGGAATGGCAACATGGTATACGGTTTTATGCCCAAGCGAAAGCAAATATTTGGTCACCTCATAGCCACTCTCTCGCTCGCACAATGAAATCTGAGCAATTTCCTCTTCCCGATCGCCAGCGATCATCACCACAGGTAATTCTGGCGGAAGATATGCAAAAGCATCATTACCGACCTGATCGAAATTCAACAGAATCACGCCAGCGGGGTTCTGATCAAGACATGACCGCACGCTGGATCTAAGCTTATTTCTGCTGGAGTCAGCAAGAATACCAATCGTGAGCGAATAGCCTGCTAATCGCGCTTTCTCTTCGATTCCCTCAATGCAATGCGATTGACCATACAAAGTGGTGTTTGTAGACAAAACAGCAATTGCTTTGGTCTGGTCTTTCACTAAGGCACGTGCGATCGGATTCGGACGATACCCTAACATATCGATGGCCTTAGCGATCTTTTCCCGTTTCTCAGCGCTTACTCGTTCCCTATCATTAAGGTATCGAGATACCGTAGGAACCGATACTTGCGCTAGCGCAGCAACGTCCTTAATCGAAGCAGCTTTCGTCTGCCTACTCCTGGCCATTGTTCACCTCTTCGTATGATTGCGTACTTCTCTCTCGGGAAGTGATATAAAATACAATCCTATTCCCTAAATCACCCGGAACAAACCATCTATTTCTTCAGAAAAACGAAGAACTATCCGGATGCCAACCCCTTACAGTCCACTGCATCCGGATAGTAGTATCAATTACTTCACAGCACCTCCAGTAATGCCGCTAATAATCTTTCGCTGCGTAAACGCAAAGATAATTAGCAATGGAGCACTCATCAAAATGATGTATGCGAAAATAAGGTGCCAGTTATTCAGATAAAGTCCAGCACTTGCCACGTTGTACAAGTTCAACGGCAGCAAATCCATCTTTCCGGACAAAATGAACAATGAGTAGAACACATCATTCCAGATATACAGTGTCACAAGAATCGTTGCAGTAGCTAGTGTCGGCCCAAGCAGTGGGAGAATGATCGTGAAAAAGATACGCATCGGCTTAGCACCATCCACACGAGCCGCTTCTTCCAAGGAGATCGGGATTGTTCGAATGAATCCGGTAACAAAGAAGATTACCGTTGACATGTATATGCCGATGTATACACCGACCATGCCAACCGCAGTTCCTGAAAGACCGATAATCTTCAACAGCATCATGACAGTAACCACAGCCGGAGGAAGAATCAAACCGGAGATACCCAAGGCATACACCACAGCCAGAGTCTTCGTTGTGCGACGTGCAAGAATCCACGATGCCATGGATCCAAACAACAGAGCCAAGAACACAGATGGAACCGTAACCACAATAGATCCGAAGAATGCGGAAATCATTTTACCATCTACTAGCACCGTCTTGAAATTCTCAAGAAGATGCCACTTACTTGGCAAACTCATGTTAGGCACTATGGCTTCAGCCTGCGTCTTACCTGCAGTAACTACTAGCAACCAGAACGGAATTCCCAACAAAACAGCCATAACAATGACCACTAGAATCCCATGAATAATTCCATGAACTTTTGATGGCTTATTCACCATGACCGAATCGTTGGTCTTAGGTGCAGCACCGTACGTTGCAGATGTCATAGGATCTTCGCTTCCCTTCTACGCAGGTACCAGATCAACGGCACTGCAATGATCATGACCATGATGAATAGCACAAGGCTCATCGTTGTGGACTGCGAATATAGTCCTTGGCCAAAGGTTCGCCAAATGAAGAGGTTGATGATTTCAGTGGTACTTCCAGGGCCACCTTGAGTCGTCGCTTGGACGATGTCGAAGCCATTCATAGAGCCCAGCAGAGATGTCGCCACGTTGAAAGTAAAGGCTGGGGCCAACAGCGGAAACTTAATACGCCAGAATGTTTGACGCCTATTAGCACCATCTATTGCAGCCGCTTCAATCACATCAGAATCGATGGTTTTTAGACCAGCCAAGAAGATGAGCATCGATAGTCCCATCCACTTCCAGCCGTGAATGGCTGCCACAACAACGATTGTCCAAGTTGTAGATCCAAGCCAAGCTATGTCAATATTCTGTCCAGTGATAAACGACAGAATCTGGTTCAATGCGCCATCAGACTTAAGTACTGCTTGCCAAATGTAGCCTACAGCGAGTGCCGACATGATGACCGGAATGAAGAACATCGTACGAGCAAATCTATTGATTCGCGTATCTTCCTCAAGAAAGACAGCCAACAATAGTCCGAAAGTATTTTGGAATATTGCGACCAGCAACGCATAGATTAACGTAATGCGCAAGTCTCGCAACAGGTTGCCTGATTTAAAAAGCTCTATGAAGTTACTGAAACCTACGAAATTAATTGTTTTAGAATATGCCGACCAATTAGTAAAGGCATAGATTAGATTAAGGATTGTTGGGACAAAAAAGAAGATGAGGAGCATGATATAGGCAGGCAGAAGGTATCGAATCGGATAGTTCTGACGCATTAGCGCTTTCTTGCTCTTGCTTCCTCCTTCTTTTTCTGCGTTTGGCACTACTCGTGCCGCAGATTGTGTTGACATTGTTCCCCTACGCTTATCTTTTTGTTTGGAGGCTGGGCGCCGTTATTACCTGTTTTACGACGCCCAGTCAATCAGATATCTTGTTCCACTATTTATGTTCAGAAGCCCTGAACACCTTGAGCTTTGGCCAGTTGAGCGAACTGATCCTGCGTTGCCTTGGCAACGTCTTCAGGACTCTTCGTACCGTTGATCATGTCGGCCAAGTTGATGTACAGATCCGGATTGGCCACAGCCAAGGACTGCATGGAACCGACAGAATCCTTAATGGAATCAGCGGAGTCGAGCAGTGCCTGAGGAACGTTGTCAGGAGTATCCACACCCTTGATAACGGACACAATACCTTGATCTTTGACGAAAGTGGCGTAATCTTCGGTCATCCAATAGTTAATGAACTGACGAGCTGCGGCTTCTTTCTTGGAGTCACCAGTCTTAAAAGCAACAACAGAATTATTCTGTTCCGGAATCACCGTACCAATATTGCCCTCGGACGAGAGCGGGAAGAATCCGATGGTTTCATCCAGCGCTGCCTTGTCATTACTTGCTAGGGCGGCAATTTGATTAAACAGCGAATTCACGCAGATAATCATGCCGGTCTTACCATCCCACAGAGCCTGAGCTTCATCGGTATCCTTGGCGGAACCAGCGTTTTTGTTGTAGAGGCCTTCATCGAACAGAGACTTGTAGTTGCTGATGGCCGTCTGGATAGTATCATCAGTGAACTTCTCCTTGCCGGAATTCACACGATCCCACAGACCATCTTGAGCAGCTTCAGCCAGCTGAATCTGCACTGAGTACTGGGTTCCCCACTGGGAGCCACCCATTTCAAACAGTGGAGATTCCACTCCATCGATATCGGCATCCTTGATTTTCTTGGCTGCCTCAACGTATCCATCCCAACCCTTGGGAATATCTGTGATTCCCGCCTTCTCAAAGACTTTCTTGTTATAGAACACACCCATCACTGGCGGAGTGGAAACTAATGCCGCATATCGCGTACCATCTACTACGCCACCTGCATCGGCGATGCCGTCAGTGTAATTATCTACCCATGGAGCATTGTCCAGCTTCTGCAGTTTGTCTTGGGCTATGAAGCCCGCAAGCATGGACTGTGTTGGCTGCCAGAAAGCCAAATCTGGAGTATCCCCCGTCGTGGTTTTAGTCTGCACATTCTGCTCATACGGATCCGGAATAGTTTCCAGTTTGACAGTAGCGCCAGTAGCCTTCTCGAAATCACTGACAACCTTGACTGGAATCTTGTTAGAATTCTGCGCCACCCACATCGTGAGTTCAACGCCATCAAGCTTTTGTGTAGCAGTAGGCCAGTAATCCTGTGCTCCCGTGTCCGATTCACTGCTGCTATCAGCAGTAGGATTCGAGCAGCCGGCAAGAGCCATGGAAAGTGCTGCACTCGTTGCAATCACCGCCATCAGACGAGACTTTGTGAACATCTTCATTGATATCACCTTTCTTATTAATTCCTTATATGTTTTTATTTGTCGCGTTTTCTTATTCAACTTCTGCAGTCAACAGTGTGTATAAGTTGTTTCACCGCCTTCCCCTGTAAGTTGAAAAGTTCTAGAAACGTATTCATGTGGAGGAATACGCACCGTTAATACAGCCTGCTCAGAATTCCATTCCGTGCTCCACGGAGTGAATTCATCCGTCACCGGGAAAATGGGCTTTACACAGATATCCTGATATTGATACTGCGGTACATGTAGCTTCGCTATCGATTGCGCTTCATTGACGTTCCTGCCCCATACCGTGATCAGAGACTGCGAATCATCGCGCAATCCCAACGCAATCACCGAATCATTCCACATAGGCATTCCCAATGGCCAGAAAGGCACCGACTGTTCAATAACTGGCTGAACGAAACGTCGGTATGCCTGAATACCGTGCCGCAGAATTGCTTTCTGCGACTTATCCATACGATTGATATATCCCGATAGGAAGAAGCGACCCAACAGTGTTGTGTTGATATTGAACGCGGTTTGCTCCGCATTCATTGACGACTGAGGATAAGCCCAGCTTGCGGCCTGTTCTGGCGCCACCATCACCGGAGCGGTTGCCGCAATAGCTGGATACAACCGATAATCCTGTTGATCGGACGTGGACTGCACCTGGAATCGGGACGTTTGTGCATAGTCCTCTCGCATCCCTCCAGAAGAACAATTCTCAAGAATTACATGGGGATATCTTCTATGTATACCATCGATCCAATCTAGATAGGCCCTGTTATGTTCAAGCATGCCGTCACCAACTGAATCGGCCTGGTAATCCGTTCCGCTGCCAGGAGAAACATTGTAATCCATCTTGAAATAACCGATGCCATAATCGTTGACAAGCCTGTCAATCACATCATCCAAATGCTTTCGGGCACTACCATCGCGCAAATCAAGAATATATCGTTCCTGCTCCACAACGCGATGCCCATTACGTTGGAAGAAAGCAGAATCTGGAAGCTTTTGAGCGACCGGCGATTTGACGCCAATAACTTCTGGCTCTAGCCAAAGCCCTGGAATCATACCAGCATCTTTAATGGCATCCATAACTTCCACGATGCCTTTGGAACCAGGAAATCTCGTCTTCGAAGGGAGCCATTCACCAACACTTGGCCACCAGTCTCCAGAATCGTCATACCATCCACAATCTACGACAAAAATTTCACAGCCAACTTCCGCAGCACCGGAAATCAGCGGCAACAGCTTCTCCGTGGTGGGATCTCCGTTGATGGTATTCATGTAATCGTTGAAGATAATGCGCGGCTGCGTCGTCGTACTATCGACTCGACGGCAAGCCCTCCTATATTGCGTAAGATTCGCAATCGCTTCCTGTTGAGTTGAGGCCAGCACAAAAGAAGCAGGAACTGTGGTGAAGCATTCATTCGGATCCAACTTCTTTGTCCACGCGTGGTTTATATTAGTGGGTCCGGATACTGCAAAGTAGCCATCTACTGTATTATTGCCCACTTCCCAGCGCCAAGCTCCGTTATGTTCAACCTGGAAAGCCCATACAGCTCCGGCATCTTTGTTTTCAAGGAACGCCAATGGTGCCATACTGCCGGTAGACCATGCACCAGTCGACACAACGGCATGCTCACCACGGGGATCATGGCCCGTCATCTCCTGTTGGAGCATTGGGAAAAAGTCATCAAGCTTTCGCTCTTGCCAACGTCCTTCACCCAGCCAATCAAAATGACCTTCCGTCAACACCCACTCGTGAGTCCAAGATGCGTTACTATGCACAGATCCCATAGGAAGCACCAAACTGGTCACAGATTCGAGAACAAGCGGGGATACGCCTTCATTGGTGATGCTTACATATGAGCGAATGACTGATGTTCCCTCCACAATTTCATATGTCATCTGCACACACGCGCAAGACTCCTCATCTTTCATATTCACATTCAACCGGTGGAGTTTATCCACCACTGTTTCCTCATATGAAACGAACCGGAGTTCCTTTCCAACAGTAGTGTGAATCAAACGATCGCAAGCAATCCAGTGTCCAGTACCAGCAAACATGATCTCAGCCAGCGGTAACGGACGAGCAAAATCACGACTCACTTCACCCGACCGCACACTTTTCATCACAACGTGATCTGCCGCATCAACCTCAAAGTAAAGCGTGACAGCACCAGTTTTCCAAGAAAAGTCCTGCACCACGACGTACCTCCCATAAATGTAGATCACCTCACTCCTCCCAGCTATGCCACTGGAACTTCAGGCGATCGGATTCGCAATTCGCAGCAGATACGGCCTCTTTACCAACTACGAACTTTTATGTCGATAAGTTCACTATAGCGCGATAACGTTTTCACGTCAACTTATAGCCAGAATTCACAGACACAATTTATATATACACAAAATGGCTTTATTCCAACGTTTTTACAATACCTATAGTCTTCATTAGTAGTATCTAAGGCACTCTGATACCGTTTTTATTATAAATTGACCCTCAGGAAATCACTCCCGAGGGTCAATCCATATCATCTCGCATTACGCAAGAGACTGGTGGTACACATCTCCTACCATCACTGGATAAAACTGCACATAGTCAAGATTAGGACCAACGCCCCACGATACCGCTCCAGCGCCGACACCAGGCTCATCCCAGTTCCCCAGAACCAAAGCACTGCCACTGGTTTCAACAGTCATCGCCCGCTCTAGGAAGTTACTATCAGAATAGGTATACCGGAACGCACCTCGCGCTACTTCCTCACCATTGGCAGTTCCATCACGCACCTGCAATCCCAAATCGACAATCTGCGGATTGTAATCATGCTTACCAATGAATGCATCGTTCGAGAAGCGTACAACCATATTAAACTTTCCCGCAGGAATGGTTCCCGCTGGAATCGTTACAGTTCCCCTCACAGCGTCAGCTATCTTCGGCGTATTATTCGTATCCAAAGTAACCACGCGGGTTTGATCCCCCATGCCGAAGGCACCGCTCTCTTCAGTGACGAATTGCTTGCCGAGACCGGTCACATACGAATATCCAGAAGCATTAGATGCACTGTTCTCCCGAGTTTGCGCACCTCCTGCAAGCTGCAACGACTCGGCTTCCAATGTGATGGCATTGCTATCATCCGCAGCATCACGGCATGTGGTGATATCACGAATCGAAACAGCATCACCTGATAATTCCAGCTTATTAATTCCTTCAGATAGGGCAACGTTCACCATGGAAGACTGCAAACCGTCAGATTCAGCAGTAATTGTGGTGACCGATGTACCATTCACCGAAAGCACCATGGAATCACCCCGAGATGCAGTGTAGACAACTTTCACTGAGTGATACCCACTTTCCCAAGCATGGGCGAAAAGCTTCGCTTCGCCTCCATTCAACGAGGCGAATCCTCTGGCTCCATCTTGGTCATAGGTCAGCAGAGCACCACTTTCCAGACGGAATTGATCCGCAGGATATTCGATTCGATCCAAGGAATTATCGGAAGCCGATACTTGATAAAGCAAGAACTTATCCAGTGTGTTGTCCATCGATGATCCATGAAGTTGGATTTGATGCTGCCCTTGCTTGAGTCGCAGTAGCACCTCACCGCTTCCTCGATACAACCATTTTGCCGCCGGCTTCATCGCCAGTTCAGCGCCAAAGTGTCCCATATTATATTCCTGGAAGATCTGGATAACGCGGTGCGCGGTCGTGCGGATACCGGTTTTGGCGTCATGACCGACCTGGAAACGATATATCCCATCCGCCGGAACATCCACCGTCCAAGAAGCAATCGAGCCCGTCTTGAAACTTCCAACATCACCATTGCCCGATGTCATAAAATAGTTCCAGCCATCTCCCCACGGAGTCTTAATGTAAGTCTGGGCGCCTCCTGATAGTACGGTATTTTCTACCTCTTCCACCAACAGAGCACGACCTGCAGCAGCATTGTCAATGGAAAGAACACGATCCTGATGAGGAGTCACAATCAGCTGATATGAGGCATATCGATCAACACTTGTTGTGGTCACATCTAAAGTGCCGGAAGAAATATCTACATCGGATAGCGCATTGACCACTCTAGGAGTAGCTGCAACACCATCTGGGCCAGTAAAGGCATTCTCTCTAACTTCGACATCAACTGTGCTGCCGAACAGATTCTGATCCAATCCCGTCAAATGTACAGTTACCGGAATGTTGGAACCGTCGTTCTTAACTTGATCGGCATTAGCATCGTTAGCCCCTCCATACAGCACCGTCGCTTTCTTATTAGTGCGGTCAATAGCGGCAATTCCCTGAAGGCTGTCGGCCTTATTCATGTAATCAGAAGACACTTTTACTGTCTGAGCCCCACGCAAATCACCATACCATTTGAACTGCCACCACCCTGCGTTAGCGGAATTGGCTCGAGCCATGTTGTCGGACAGGTTGCCTGCATAATTCCAATATGCCGTCTCAGCCTGCACCTTCTCATCTTCAAACATGGACTGCCATTGAATCAGCTGCCCCGGAACGCTCATATCACGCAGCTCGCCGTATTCCGTGATGTTCACGTCAATAGGATTAATTCCATACTTCTTTTCCAGTTTCCTATAGCTTTCATAATGACTGCGGAAGGAAGAAAGACTTTCCTTACCGAGTTCATGCCACACAAAAACATCAGGAAGAGTATTTTGGCTCTTAGCATGAGATAAGAAGGCACTGCTCCTATTCTGCCGGTACACACAATCACCCGGACCTGCCACACGCGCATGATCAGCAGTTGGCTTGACCTTACTAGGCTTTTCACCATTCTTGTACTGTTGCCAGATCTTCTGAATAAGCTTATATTCGGAGTCCCAATCCGAAAGAAAAGTCCTGAAAATCTTGGCACTGGCGTTGTCGCCTGACGCATACCAATTCCCGCCGTCAGGCTCATTGAAAGGAATAAAGGTGTATTGGTCAGGATGCTCAGTGTTAGCGAGGACCTTATTGATTACAATTTCCGTAACCTGTTCGTAGTCCCATACTCCATCTCCCCCGTTAGTGTAAGTGCCATACGATGGGTCGTCTACAGGGACATCGAGTACGTAAGTCCGACTATCGGATGGACGATTGCCACTGTTATAGCTCCAATCGGGATAATAATCCTGCATATAAACAGCAAGTTCATTGCCTCCATTCGAAAAGAATTGGTTCTCCAACGCAAGAGCATCACCACTAGGATGCTGAGTACCACTCGGAGGCTTCTGCGATGAATTCTCCACCTGAGCTCCATCAAGAATGGCATCCGCAGGAGAACCATCATCGCCCAATCCATACAACGTTCCCGAAGCTCCGCCTCGAAAATTTCCAGTCTCCGTAGCAAAGTCGACGTTCAATGTTTGCATCGCTTTGCCACTACGCTCATCCGCTATCGCCGCCTGCCCTATTGCCGCGCCGCTACTAATTAGTAGCGCAGTACCGGCCACAATAGCAACTAACGCTTTATTTCGGTGACTCATATCTATTCTCCTTTGAACTACATGATTCAAAACATCCACGTTCAATGAATCATGTACCTTCATAATACGACGAAATCGTTTTTCTCAATAACTGTAAATATAAGTAATTTCAGTAGTTTTCTTATTTGAAACCGTTATCATACGTATTTTTCATAATCATACGAACGACAATCCGATCGCTCATGAAAATATAAAAAAGACAATAACGACACGCGCAAGATGTCAACCAAAACACCAATGCATCCGCAGTCAATTGAATGCGCAGAGAAATCCATCCAGAAAACTTGATGACGATATCGATCTTAACAATTGCCATAAAAGTGAGATGGTTATGATCCCCGATTTGATTTTGAATTCTACGGCTGCACAACCCGTATTTCCCGTCTGCACAACTCGCGAAAAGACCGCAAAACGCAAGTTGTGCAGACGATCTGCCGCGTAGGCTAATCACCCTGCGGAATCGTAATTGAATCATTTGGTGACGGCGCTTCGCAGAACAACAGCAAGTTGATATCACGCCAATATCTGCAGCATGCCATCTTTCCTTGAAGATTCCGCCGTTTTCAAGTCATGCATTACGAAATTGCACGACCCGTTATTCGACCAGCTCTCCAAGATTCCGAAATCCTATTACGCGACCGTGCCTATTCCCAAAACTGTCGGATCCGCCATACACCACAAAACGTCGCTCACAGGGCACACCCATTTCCGGCGCAATACTATCAATCGTGGAAAACGCCTCTGGACGGAACGTCGCAGATGATTTAATCTCTATCAAATAGTATGGCTTCCCGCCTTTTTCTATGATGAGATCGATTTCCTTGCGATTGCTATCTCGCCAGTGATACAGCCTCGGACGTTTCTCCAACGCTTCATAACGTTTGATGATTTCCGTTACCACCAAATTTTCAAATAAGTTTCCCCTATGATTGCTTAAGATTAACTGTTCAGTAGATTCAATGCCAAGCAAATGCGCCGCAAGTCCAGTATCGTAAAAATAAAGCTTTGACGCTTTAGTAATCCGCTTTCCGTATTTTTTGAAATATGGTCGAAGACGAAAAGCGATGAAACTTGATCCGAGAATCGACAGCCAACTTTTTGCCGTGTCCACAGAGATACCGCAATCATTTGCGAGGCTTTCCGTATTAAGCACCTCCCCCACGCGAAGTGCCGCCAATTCCAAAAAACATTAAACTCAGCGATCTTACGTACCCCCAATTCCTCCCGCACATCTCTGTCAACATAAGTTGAGATATAGCTTGGAAAGAAGTCGGAAGGAGCGATGCCTCTATTCGTGGATTTACATAAATCCTATTCATGGATTTGCATAAAAGCACAGCTGAAAAGACAGACATTCCAACACAAAGGAACCGACAACGCGCACACATGGGTCGTGCGAGTCAGCATACGGGCAGACCAGCATACGGATAGGGGAACCTGCTTGTTCCGCGGTTTTCGTAAGATTGAACAACGCGTGTGGCCGCCCACGACGTCGTTTGGGGCCGGCTGGTCGACCTCAAGCGTAAGCAAAATCAAACTTGCAAAACTTGGAAAACCGTTCCAGCATAAGCGAAAGGTTGTTATGTCCGAAAAGATTAAGGTTGGCATTCTCGGAGCTACGGGCATGGTCGGACAGCGCTTCGTCACGCTGCTCGAAAACCATCCGTGGTTCGAATTGGTCACCCTTGCCGCATCCGCGCACAGCGCCGGCAAGACCTACGAAGAAGCCATCGGCGGTCGCTGGAAGATGGAAACCCCGATGCCGGAATTCGTCAAGAACATGGTCGTCAAGAACGTGGCCGACGTCGAGGATGTGGTCAAGGACGTCGATTTCGTATTCTCCGCGGTGAACATGCCGAAGGACGAGATCCGCGCGATCGAAGAGGAATACGCGAAGACCGAGACCCCGGTCGTGTCCAACAACAGCGCCCACCGTTGGACGCCGGACGTGCCGATGGTCGTACCGGAGATCAACCCCGAGCATTACGACGTGATCGCCCACCAGCGCAAGCGCCTCGGCACCAAGCACGGCTTCATCGCGGTCAAGCCGAACTGTTCGATCCAAGCCTATACGCCGGCTCTCGCCGCGTGGAAGGAATTCGAACCGCGCGAAGTCGTCGTGAGCACCTATCAGGCCATCTCCGGCGCAGGCAAGACATTCAACGATTGGCCGGAAATGCTGGGCAACATCATTCCGTTCATCTCCGGCGAGGAAGCGAAATCCGAGAAGGAACCGCTCAAGGTCTTCGGCCATGTGGATGACGAGCAGGGTGAGATCGTACCGTTCGACGGCCCGCTGCGCATCACTTCGCAGTGCATCCGTGTGCCCGTGCTCAACGGCCACACCGCCACCGTGTTCATCAATTTCGGCAAGAATCCGACCAAGGAGGAGCTCGTCGACCGTCTGGTGAGTTATACCAGCAAGGCCGCCGAGCTGGGTCTGCCGCACGCCCCGAAGCAGTTCATCCAGTACCTGACCGAAGACGATCGCCCGCAGGTCAAGAAGGACGTGGACTACGAGGGTGGCATGGGTG
>OGYT01001332.1_pt1 | contig 16575 bp, 9 predicted proteins | sample 1576631 | NCBI WGS metagenome assembly OGYT01 (sample SAMEA3541588, study PRJEB24748) | human gut metagenome | biome: human gut; feature: human-associated habitat; material: faeces | place: China | collected 2012
AGGACGAAGTTCTTGAATTGTTTATGGAGCTTGAAGCTGATGATGATCAACTCGACTTCCCTGTGGTTTACGCATCTGCTCGTTCCGGTGTGTCCAAAACCAACTGGGATGATGAAGCTGTAAACATGGAACCGTTGTTCAAAACATTGATTGATGAGATTCCGGCACCACAAGGTGATATGGAAGGCCCTCTTCAATTCATGGTAACTACACTTGATTACGATAACTTCATCGGTAAAATCGCCGTAGGTCGTATCGTTCGCGGTAAAATGAAAACTAACCAACAAGTGGCAATCATGAACGGTGAAAGCACTCGTAAAGCGAAAATCGGTCGTGTGTATACATACAATGGTTTGAATCGCGTTGAAACTGACGAAGCTGAAATGGGTGATATCATTGCCTTTGCAGGTATCGACGATATTAACATCGGCGAAACAGTAGCAGATGCTGAAAATCCTGAAGCATTACCATCCATCTCCATCGACGAACCAACATTGTCCATGGTATTCTCCGTAAATAACTCTCCATTCGCAGGCCGTGAAGGTGAATTTGTTACATCCCGTCACTTGCGTGATCGTTTGTTCCGCGAAGTAGAAACTAACGTATCCATGAAAGTAGAAGAAACTGATTCTGCAGATGCGTTCAAAGTATCTGGTCGTGGCGAATTGCATTTGGCTGTATTGATTGAAACTATGCGTCGTGAAGGCTACGAATTACAAGTAGGTAAACCTCGCGTAATCTTCAAAACTATTAACGACCAATTGTGTGAACCACTTGAAGCATTGACTATCGACGTGCCTCAAGAATTCATGGGAACCGTAATGGAAAACCTTGGTCAACGTAAAGCTGAGTTGACTAATATGGTTGAATTAGCTGGTTACCTTCGCATGGAATTCGTAGTTCCTGCTCGTGGTTTGATCGGTTTCCGTGCCCAATTCTTAACAGCTACAAAAGGTAATGGTATTATGAACCATGTATTCCATGGTTATGCACCATATAAAGGTGAAATTCCTTCCCGTACACGTGGTGCTTTGGTAGCATTCGAAAATGGCGAAACTACTCCATATGGTTTGAACTCTGTTCAAGACCGTGGTACATTGTTCGTTGGCCCTAACCAAGACGTGTATGCAGGCCAAGTTATCGGTGAAAATACACGTGAACTTGATATGGATGTTAACCCATGTAAGAAAAAACATGTTACCAACATGCGTTCTAGCTCCTCTGATGAAGCGGTACGTTTGACTCCACCTCGTATCTTCTCCTTGGAACAAGCTCTTGAGTGGATTAACGATGACGAACTTGTTGAAGTAACACCTGAAAGCATTCGTATGCGTAAAACAATCCTTGATCGCAACGCACGTGCGAAAGCAGCAAAGAATAAAAAATAATATATCATGCATATATATAGGCGCTCCTTAGGGAGCGCCTTTTTTATCTAATCTATAAGTATTTATCTAACATATTCCTGTGAATTATATTTCCATGAAAATAGATGATAATTTTATCATTTATGATTAATGGGTATAAAAATGCGTTAATATACTAAATACGCATAATAACTTGCTAATAGGGGTATTGGTATATACGAAATATTTGTAACGCTGTATAATAATATCAAGTTTGTTGAAATAAGTTATTGATTATGGAGGTTCTTATGAATAAGAAAATCTTAGCTTCTTTATTTGCAGTAGGTTTGGCTGCAGGTTGTGTGTGCTCTTCCGTTGATGCGCATGGCGTATTCTTTGCTAACCGCTTAGATGAAAAAGCGCTAGTACTTGGCGAAGGCCCTGTTGATGATGCGTATAGCCCAGAAATGGTAAAAAGCATCATTGGCTTAGATAACAATGGCATGGTAATTCCTGTACAAGTTATTAAACATGAAAAAAATGTAGTAGTTGTACCAAATGATAAATTGGGTATTACAGTAACTGACTTTGACTATGGTTATTGGACAAAAGACAAAGATGGTAAAACTGTTCATAAACCAATCTCTGAAGTACCAGGTGCTCAAAAAAGTACACATGCCATTAAATATGACGTTCACTACTGGAATGCAGAAGCAAAACCTTTCAATAATAAAGATGCTTTCATTCAAATCATTCCATCTGTTAACCCATTAACCCTTAGAAAAGGTGATACATATGAAATCCAAGTCTTGAAAGACGGTAAACCATATGCAAATGCACCTCTTATTAAAGACGTAATTAATGATCTTACTAATGAAAGCCAAGCAGATGCTAATGGTAAAGCAACTGTTACTGTAAGTGCTAATGGCCTTAACGTAGTAGGCGTTGAAGTGGGCTTCCCAACTCAAACTAAAGGTGAGCAAAATAAATACTTCAGTGCATTGTCCTTTATCATCAATCCTGAATAATATAGGATATAACTATTTACTAAGTGTGTGAAATAAACAAGACCTCCTAAGTTGGACTTAGGGGGTCTTTTTATATTTTTAGGGTGTACGTATAAATGCGTTCTGTGAGAGCCTCGTATTAAACGAGGTAAGAAAGAGAGATTTTTATGAAATTACGACGAAATGTATCGGCTGTGATGGCTGCGTTGGTATTAACTGGAATGACCTGCTCTGCATTTGCTACAGAAATTAATGCCACAAGTGATAAAGCGGAGGAATTGCTTGGCTTAACAATGGGGTCACCGGTACAAACAAAACCGGAAGTTAAGCATATAGAGGACACCTTGACGGTTAATGTGCATGGTAAAAGCTTAACAGATACAGGTAAAACTAAAAATGTATCAGGTATTTATAATGGCTTTGGATCACAATTGACGGTGGATAAGGATTTAATTGTACGTCTTAAGAATGATGCACCAGCCTCAAAAAGGGAACTCGGTCATTACTATATGAGCGCTGTGTATGCTGGTTACGGCGGTAAAGTACCAAGACTCAGCAAGGATAATCCTAATAGAGATTATGGAGATACTAATATTCACGTCAAAGGCAATGTAGATATCGATGCTATCGGTGTCGGTTTACAAGCTAATCAACGTGGTCATATCATTGTTGATGGTGGTGGACGTATCATCACTCATCCTTTAGAAACTTCTGATACTTACTCTGTGGTGGCAGAAGAGGGTGATGTATACGTTAATACAGGCTCTGACGGAAAACATCCAGGTTCTAAAGAATTGGTCGCTGTTGGGAATGTAGGGTTAATTAATAAGGATTATGGACGTGATCCAAATCATAACGAAACGCCAACGAATATAGCATTAGCTTTTACAACACCTAATTCTAAACTTACGGGTGCCGTACTAAATGAATATGCTGAAAGCAATAAGAACCCGCATAATTCTGGTGCTGACATTTACTTACAAAATGGAGGAACTTGGAATAATGAATGGATTGGTATGGAGCGTCCTACCCCTAAAAGAGAACGTCCATCTGGTGATAATGCAGCATATCTATATAAGGGCAGTAAGGTTCGCAATCTCGTAGGTGGATCAAGTCCATCGGCAGCCGGTATACTTCATCCTATTGATGCACGACCTATTACAATTCAAAATTATAGTGGCTATGTGAATGCTGTTTACAAGACCGGTGTTCCAGCTAGTGAAAATGGAAAGGGGAATATCGTTGTTGAACATGCTGCAGATAATAGCCATATTACATTGCAAGGCGATGGAGCTAATTTGACTAATGATGATAGCTACCGTAAGGAAATACAAGCCTTAGCTGATAAATTACAATATACTGGCAATGATAAGAAACTGAGTACAACTGTTCAAATCAATGAAGGGATTACTCGTCCAGGTGCTGTTGCAGAACTAGGTGCAGATCATTTTGACTCGCAGGGGCGTCTTGTTGTAAATGATACAACAAAGATTAATCGTGCTAATGAATCATCCTTAGTGAGTGGTTCAAAATCTGCTCTTACATCGACTGCTATGGCATGGAAGAGTAATACCAATGATTTACAACGCCGTTTAGGAGATCTTCGTTTAGCTAATACAAACCAAGGTGTATGGGCAAAATATATAGGCGGTAAATCTAAAATCACAGACGGTGCTGATGCACATATGACGTATAATGGGGTACAAGTCGGCTACGATCATAAGGCTTCTAATGGTTGGATTTTTGGCGGCGCTATTGATTACAGTACATCTAGTAATTCATATGCCAACGGTAGTGGTGATGGCAAACTTGGCGGCATCGCCTTGTATGGTACAAAAAAACATGATGATGGTCGTTATTTAGATATCATTGCACGTGGTAATAGATTATCCAATGATTATAAGCTCTACTCCGTAGGTGGACAACGTGTGAACGGTGATTACCATACATATGGCACATCCTTAAGCGCTGAATATGGTAAACGTATTAAGAAGGAAAATGGCTTCTACATCGATCCTAGTGTAGAATTTATTGTAGGCCGTTTGAATGGTGTATCCTATGATGCTTCTGTTGTCGGTGGTGGTTCTATGCATGTGAAAGCTGATGCTGTGAACTCTGCTGTAGGCAGACTTGGTATTGGCATTGGGAAAGAAACAGAAAAATCCAATATCTTCGCTAAATTAGCATTAGCGCATGAATTCTCTGGTAAGGTAAATACAACATATTCCGCACCAGGCAATCCAACAGTACAAACAACAGTAGATTTGAAGGATACATGGCTCGATGCTGAAATTGGTGGGTCTTGGAGTGTCCGTCCTAGTACATATCTATATGGTACATTCACTAAAAACTTTGGTGCTACTATAGATAATACATGGCGTATTGATGCTGGGGTTAGACATAACTTTTAATTGAATACATCTTAACCTCTGTAGAAGTATCTTCTACAGAGGTTATTTTTAGTTTTAATTATAAGATAATTATGATATATAGAAAATATCCTATGTAAAGAACAAAATTAACGGTGAAAATAATGTGTATATGTAAGATAATAGTATTAAATTATATGTGTGAGAAAAGTATATATTTATGAATCTTACAAGTGATCTAGATAAAACACGAACGCCAATAATTCATGAAACCCATGACGGGAAATTTAGTAAAATGAATTTAAATTATGCTTTAGCATAATATTGTATTAACATAAAACTGAGATAGAATACTTAGTGATACAGTCATTTAATCTAGCGGTTAATAGAGCTAATAAAGTTGAAGGTATTTATATAACGAAATTTAAGTAGGGTGAATTAACATGTCATTTTTACTTATAGTCTTCATAGAATTATATATATATTGCATGTAAATGTATATGATTAATCAAATTATAAATTTGAGTTTACAATTTGATGTGTGGAATATTATATTATATAATTTACATAATATGAATATTATATGAAGTTGCAGGACTCCTTTATGAAATGACGATTAGAGCATTTAGTTATGATAAAAGCTTTAATATTCTTGATGGAAAAATATTGTAAAACAGACTTAATGCTATCAATAAAAACAAGTAATTATACAGCAGCTATATTTAATAAATATATGCGAGTAAGACACTATATTAGCTGTTTAATGAGTTGTTATTTGGGGAATAATGATATTTTACTTTTTCACTGAACTTAGAATACTTTATAGAAATAATCGCTTTATTATAATGAAAAATAGGGATGGTGGGGAATTATGGATAAAGCGTATGATTCAATTTTATATTGTGTTGTTGATGCAAGAAGTCTTGCTAAGAATGCGTTTTATAAGGACTCAAATTATTTTAGATATAGATGCTTGTGTTGTGGGGAAGATGTATATCTTGCGGCGGCAAATAGTACTATACAGGTACCTCATTTTAGACATAGAAAAGGCAATAATGATAAAGAGTGTGAAGTATATCTTGGGCAAGTTGGTGCAATTGAAAAATATCTATCTGTAAGAAATCGTAGTCAAAATCATGTTTCTTTTTCCTTTAATACTGATAGAAAGATTTTTGAATTTGGCTTTATTTTACAAAGCGAAGAGATTGAAGCATTAAAAGCGAAACAAGCAGTATTAGAGGTTAAGAAAAAACACTTTGAGAATGCATTTTTAAGTGTTCCGATAACTAATGCATCATTTGTTGCAAATGTACCACAATACTTTTCTATTGATGAGTACTCAGCCAATTATATTGTAAACATAGCTAGTAAAGTTTATGTTTTAGATCATCTTTTTGAAAAAAATAAACTATTTTTCTTTAAATTTAGGATATATGATGAACGTGCAAAAAGAGTAGCATCTAATCATTTATATACTGATACTCGATATGTAGTAATTTGTGAAGAACAAGCATATATAAATAAGCTTATTGCATTTTCAGATGTTGAATGTTTAACTAAAGTAAATGAGTTTATAACAATGGGGAAACGCTTTTTTTCTATTGAGATTATTTTTCGTCGGACTAATTTTGACTTAAACCTATTTCTACATAACCATCAGTTTCATATTGAAACTTCTGAAACTTTGAATGTATTATGGCCTCCTTTGTTTATGAAGGACTCTGCTTATGTCTGTGAACGTGAAAAAGTATTTATTCACTCTAGTTTTCCTTTGGTGTCGCATGGCAATACGAATGCATTATGTATAACAGGAAATATATCTTCAGGCATTTTTCAGTTGAAAGTTGAAAATAAAATAATTATTAAGGAAAAGAATGTGGATGTAGTATTAATTAAATCAGAAATACAAGATCTTGAGGTCTCTGAAGATGAAATTGAATTACTGAAGTGTTCTAATTGGGAGGTTTCTGGAGATATGGATTATTTCCTTTTAGATCAGGATGGCTATAGAAAACTCATGATAGAGGAAAAGGTGTATTTGATAGATGATGATAAAGTTTTTGGATATCGGAATAATCACTTAAAATGTATTATTTCGAGTGATACTAATTCTATACCGACAGCAGAAGAAATTATTATTGATATTTTAAAATATTATCCTCAGTCAGAAATCTATAATTTTAATGATTTTTCAGATGGTGTATTTTGTAAGGCTGTTTCTGACTATTTAGAAGTTTGTAGTAAAAATGGCAAAATAAATACTATTGTAAAAAAATATATAAAGGAGGGGCTTTTGTGAATTATATAGATGAATTGATAGAAGCAGATCTGAAATATATTTGTTCTGTCATACCATATGAAGAAATAATAAAATATTTTAAGCAAAATCCTAAAGCGTTTTTTAGTTTGAAGCCTGGATTTAGAGTGGAATCATTAAATGTAAATGATGTAACTGAAATATTGTTCTCTTTTAGAAACCGAGAGTTTATTTCTTCATTCATAATTAAAAATATAAATCGGTGGATTGAAGATATAAATTATAAATTGGAAGATACTAGGAACAGAGGATTAGGTTTAGAGGAGCAGTATATATATGTCCTTGCTCATTCGGCATTTTCACATAATATCTCTTTATATTTTAAGGTGATTGAAGAGGAGAAATCTGAAGAGTATTTAAATTTAATGTCTGCAGCAGTAAATCAATTACTGGGAATTATAGATAAGGTAGAAGGAATAGAAAAGAAGTATTGCAAAGATATTAATGAAAAAGAAAATACAATTAACAAATTACAAGATGCTGCTGATGCTTCCGAACGACTAGTAATAAAGCTACGTACTCAACTTATAAATGTTAAATCTAATGAAGCTGCTATTAGCCAGTTGCTTTCTCTAAAAGAGCTAGAGAAAATTGATCTTTGCAAAGAAAATAGCAAGTTAAAAGACGAGATTTATCGTTTAAATGAGCAGATAAAAGAGTTATCAGCAGATAAGACAAAAGCTATTACTGTATTGACAAAACAACATGGAAGTCTAATAAAACAAATAGAAGAACTTAAACAGGAGCTTACTACTTATAAAGAAAAAGATATATTATTAGATGAGTCTAAATCTATAATTTCTGGTCTTGAAGCTCAAATTTTAGAAATGGATAAATCGATTCAAACTTTTGTTGAGATTAAACAAAAGTATGAAATGCAAATAAATGAGCTTGAGCATTCATTATGTGAAAGAGATAATCAGAAAATAATAAACTCTAAAACTGTTGATATAGAGATAGGGCCTTTAAATAAAGAATTAGTAAAGCCATATAGACCAGTGGATATGGATGATTTTGATGAGTACTTTAATTATAACCTTAATAATATTGGACTAAACGATAACGTAGAAGGATATCAATTGTTTGTTCAATTTTTTGAAAGAATTGCTTTTAATGGTATGCCATTGCTTATAAAACAAGCTCCAGGTATTAATTTGGCTAATTGTCTTGCAAATACTATTTATGGAGAAAAGTTAGCAGCTATACTTACATACTCAAGTGAGGATGGCTTAAAAAATATAAGAGAATTTCTTGCAAATACTCTCGATAGAGTAGTGTGTATAAATGGCTTTATTGGAAATTGTAATGAAATAGAACTATTATCACTAATTGAAGAGTATCGTGATAAAATTATTATTCTTACCTATAGGTATGATAGAACATTAAATTATATACCTATGGAATTTCTTGGTTATGTTCAATATATAAATGTTGATGAATTTAAACCTCTAATGAGAATTAGACATCTTACAGAAGATCCTTCTGAAATAGTAGAAGAGTCATATTCTATTAGTGGTGGAGCATTTGTAGAAAGTAGATACCATCGAATTTTTAAGGAAATCTCTGAGGAGTGTGGCTTGTCCAAAGATGTTATTAATTCGATGTCAGATTTAATTGATAGTGAGCAATATATGAATAGTGTTTTGCTCTTCTCTGTTTTACCATATATCTCTAAGGTCACTAAGTTAAATCCTTATAAACAGTCCAAGAGATTACAAAAATATGCTGGGAAAGCAGGGAAATGTCCCAATAAGGAAATAATGTGGGGATGGTTTAGTAAATGGAAAGATTGTTTGAAGTAATGGCAGAGGATATGGGGATTACGCCTTATAAAGGTGAATCAAAAGATTCCTATATCTATAGAATAGTATTTTCTGCTTTGGGAGTATGGTGTTTAACTAATGCTCGAACGGAAATACAGGGGATTAAAGGTATAAGTAAAAATTCACAAACTATATTGCTTCATAATCTGGTTGAGGAATATATAAATTTATACCCTCCTATTCGGCAATTTTTAGGAAGTAAAAAAAAGGATTTAGCAGTATTTATACGTAATCTATATGAGCAAACTGGTTATTTTTTGATTTCAGATAAAAATTATAACGTGTTGAATAAAGGCGCAGAGACTGTTAGGGTTTCAGATATAGAGTATCTTTACCTTGGAATTCCAAGTAGAAAGATTAGTGTTAATGGTTTAGGTATTCATTGTTGTTATTCTGGTAAAGAGATTTCAATTCAAGAGTTTTTAATTAGAGACTCTTTTACTCCAGAGGAGTATATAGCTGTAAATTATAATTTGTGTGATTTCGAAAATAGAGATATCGATTTTTTAGAATTAGAGTATTTTGACACCAGCTCACTTAAACCAGTATCAAAATCATGGCAAAAAAGAAGTTTAAGTGGGTTTACTATTGCACGTAAAGGTTATATAGGTCCTTATTACAAGGTTATAGTTAAAAATAATGGAGAAATTTTTTTCTCAAATGAAAATAAGAATATAGATAGTATTGATTCTTTGACTGGTGCAGAATTTAGAAGATTGTATATTGCATTGAGACGTTATTATAATCATCCAATGGAAGTTTTAATATGTCCTATTGATAATGAATATACGCATATTAAAATTAATGGACAAATGCCAAATAGAGAATATTTTTATTTTCTTTTAAATAGTTGGCCTAAAGGATTTGCTACTGATAGGTATAATTTTATTATGAGAAATGAATTAGTACCACAAAGTATAACGATATTGGAAAATCTTGGATTTAAAAGTCGGAATGGAGTGTTTTATGGATAGGAATACAAATGGTGTGCAGCAATATTATCAATCTATACGTAATAGGTTGTCCAACTATATTAAATCCGACTATTTAGCTAATAGTGAAACCTTGCTTCTTTATGCGGATGAAATTCTTGGTGAAATGTGTCCCGAAGATATTAATATTGCAAGAGAGCCATATATTGAAACATCTTCTTCGTATAAGAAGGAAATAGATGGAATAAGTAATGCTGATATTCCAGATAATGTAAAAAGAGTGCTTTTACAGTTAGTTGATGCTGACTTGGGGATTTATCCTTCTCCATTTACGCATCAAGTTGAAGCTCTTATAAATGGATTAAAAGGAAAAGATCTCTTGGTATCAACTGGTACTGGTTCAGGTAAAACAGAATGTTTTTTGTGGACGATTATTGCAAGAGCTATTGAAGAGTCTTTGAATAGAGCTGATGATTTTGAGATGGAAGCTGTAAGAACTCTAATTATATATCCTATGAATGCATTGGTATCAGATCAGCTTGCTCGATTTAGAAAAATTATGGGAGGAGAAGAATTTAAACAAATTTTTACTGGCGCATCTGGAGCCTCTCGTATACCTCATTTTGGAATGTATACAGGAAGAACCCCTTATTCTGGGGAATCTAAAAAGCAGAGTAATTTAAAGTTGGCAGATACATATAGACAGCAATATTTAATTAGTGAGAATATGACTGAGGATGAATCAATACAGCAACGTAAAAAAATCGATGGTCTTAAAAGTATAAATAAATATCCTGCAAGAGATGGTGGAGAGGAGGGGCTTAAGAAATTTATTGATAATCTTGAAAAAGGGATTCATCAACCCAGTCCTTACGATGCTGAATATATTACTCGTTTTGAAATACAAAATAATGCCCCAGATATTCTAATAACAAATTATTCGATGTTAGAGTATATGTTGATGCGGCAAATGGAGTCTAATATATGGGATAATACCAAAAGATGGTTAGAAAAATCAGATGAAAATAGACTTCTAATTGTACTTGATGAAGCTCATATGTATAGAGGTTCATCGGGAGGGGAAATTGCCTTACTTTTAGACCGATTATTTTCTAGACTAGAGATACCATTAAAAAAGGTACAATTTATTCTGACAACCGCTAGTATGCCTACAGATGATGAGAAATGTATTGAAGGATTCTTTAATGGCCTTACAGGAAAACAATACTCTGAATGTGTATCTCTTTTTGGTGCAAAGGATATAGTAAAAAAGGAATATAAGATTATTACAGATCCTAAGTTATTATCATCAATAGGAACAAGTCAAGTATCAATTAATGAAATTTCCAATAGGGTTCGAGCTTTTTCACAAAAGGTTTTTGGAATTAAACTTCCAGAAGAGATTTCTGTTTCGGATGCTCAGGAATGGTTATATGATAATTTACCCGATTATGAAGCTTTTATTAAACTTTATGAACTGTGTAGAGATGGAGCAAAATCCTATACTGTTCTAAAAAATGAGATTTTTGGTGATAGCCCTTATGCTAATGATGCACTTGATGCACTATTAGTAATAGTTTCACTTGCAAAAAAGAATGGACAAATACTATTTCCAGTACGATTACATATGTTTGTAAGAGGTGTACAAGGACTATATGCTTGTTCTAATCCTAACTGCTCTTGTAATAGTGTTAAATATTCTGAAGAAGAAAAGCTGCCTTTGGGAAAAGTAATTTCTATCCCACAAGAAAAATGTGACTGTGGAAGTAGAATGTATGAACTTGTTAATCATATTAAATGTGGGGCATTATATTTTAAGACGTTTGTTCAAAGAACAACTGGTACAAATTACTGGTATATATTCCCCACAGCAGGTTTAAGCGGCGGTTCAAATGAGCTTACGGAGATGTTGCTATATATTTGCCCAAATGACTATGAAGTAAAGCCTAAAGATAAAGTTGGTTATTTGGATCCTGTTACAGGAAAACTTTATCTTGAATATCAACAGGATCAAGCCCTTCTTAGAGTTTTATATCCTGAATATAATGAAAAATTGGATAAATACGTGTTTGGATCTTGTCCTAAATGTAAGAAGATTATGCCTCTAAAGAAACCAACTGATTTATCCACTAAGGGGAATATTCCATTTTATAATCTTACAAAAGCACAATTTGAGCTTCAACCAGCAAGGTCTAATCTTATTAATGAAGGTAAAAAAGTTCTCTTATTTTCAGATTCTAGACAAAATGCAGCAAAAGTTGCATTGGATCTTACAAAGTCTTCAGATGCAGATGGGTTCCGCCAAGCAGTCATTTTAGCAAGTAAAGATATGATGTCTGATGGTCAGGAGCATTCTTTAAAAGAACTTTATAACTATTTTCTAGCTGTATGTGTCACACAGAAACTTGATTTCTTTACAGGTAAAAGTAGAGAAATATTTGAGAGTCATAAAGAAAAAATTAAAAAAAGACTTGATAGAAATAGAGATATTTCTAAAGAGGTTTTTGACCCTCTTCCAGAGGATTATTACGAACAATTATTGACGTTCTTTACAGAAAGTCCTAGATCTTTTAAGGATATAGGACTTGGATTTTTAGGTCCGATACATTCTGCCCTTGAAGACTGTATCGAGGAGTTAGAAGATGATTTTGATATTGCAATTGATGAGGCGCTCCTTCATGATACTTTAGTCTTATTTTTCTGGGATGTAATGGATGAAAAAGCAGCGCTTGGTAATAACATCAGTGATGATATAAGAAGAAATCTTCCAGGGAGAAGCAAGATTCAGAGTTTTGGAATCAGTTCAGATTTCATTAATTCTATTGATAAGGGGTTTATTACAAAGCTCAAAGAAAGTTTAAATTTTAATGATAAACAAGCTGAAAATTTTCTGAATATTATTAAGACATATTTCTTTGATTATGGAAATAATCAAAGGTATTATATTAAGCTTGATAAGGTAAAAATTGAGTTATCTGGTAATGATTTTCATTGGTATCGTTGTGAGAAATGTGGAAAAATATCTCCATATAAGTTAGGTGTATACTGTGGAGCTTGTTTTGATTCTAAAAATCTTCATATTATTACTAATAGTGATTTATCTAGATTTGATTTTTGGCGTAAACCTGTGTTGTCTTCGTTGAATGAAGGTGCGAGGATTCATACGATAAATACAGAGGAACATACTGCCCAATTATCTCACAAAGAATCAACAAGTGATATTTTAAGTAAAACAGAAGATTACGAAATTCGGTTCCAAGATATTGATGTTGGAGAAAATGGCGAAGCTTCTATTGATGTCTTAAGTTGTACAACTACTATGGAAGTCGGGATTGATATTGGTTCTTTGACTGCTGTTGGTCTTAGAAACATTCCTCCAATGCGTGAAAATTATCAACAAAGGGCGGGGCGTGCAGGTCGTAAAAATGCTGGAATTTCAACAATTGTAACATATGCTTTTGGAGGTGTTCATGATAGCCATTATTTCAAACATCCTGATGAGATGATTTCTGGACAGCCAAGAAAGCCCTGGATCGATAGGGACAACCCTAAAATTAAACAACGTCACTATAATATGAAAGCACTAAATTCATTTATGGCATCTGAAGCAATGAAAAGCCAATATGATAGTATTGTTAAAGTTGGTATAGTAACGTTTTGTAAAAAATTTGGAGATGCATTTATTAGGCATGTGATGACATTAAAGTTTCCAACAGATGGAACAATTGAAATGTTTGAAAAAATTAGAGATATGGTTCTCTCAGAAGGGAAGCAATGTGAATTCTACAATGATGAGGAGGAGACGTCTGCTTTTGATGTTTTTTATTCAGAAGGTTTTATTCCATCATATTCATTTCCAAAGAATGTTGTGAGTTTCTACGTAGAGAAAGATTCTGAGAATCGAAAAGGTGGGGCTAAAGATATTAGATATGCTCCTGAGCGAGATATAGCTGTAGCAATTAGTGAATATGCTCCTGGAAGATTTATTACAATTGATAAAAAAATCTATAAGAGTGGTGGCCTTTATAAAAATCCCAAACCAAAAGGTTTTGATTCTAATCAAGCAGAATATTATTTTATGAGTAAAGATTATAAGAAAGAAATTATAGTTTGTACCGAATGTAACTGGTTTGATGATGATAAAGAAGAATATTCTGAATGCCCTTATTGTCATGCCTCAGTTGAACGTCATACGATGGTTAAACCTTGGGGGTTTGCTCCTGTTAGAGGTGACGCAGTCAAGTATGAGGATGAAGATGAAGAAAAAACGTTTGCTGAAGCTCCATATTATTCTTATGTTCCTAAGGAAACTGAATTACAGGGGTTTGGACAGAGCCATATTAGATTTGCAAATTTACAAAATAGAAAAGTGCTTACTGTAAATATGGGTAAAAAGAAAAATGGATTTAACATTTGTAAAAAATGTGGTGGGGCTGAGGTTGCAACTACACTAGCACAACATGAATTTAAATTTTCTCAACCATATCATGCTAAAACTCTTTGTAGACATGAAGGCTGTGTAGAAACTAATATATATTTAGGTTATGAATTCCTCACAGATATGTTTATGTTAGATATACTTTATGATACTAATTTACTAGTATCTAAAAGAGATAATGAAGAGAAGAGTATCCTTAAATCAGCAGCTACGACATTACATGAAGCTATTAAGAAAGCAATATCCTTATCATTAGATATTGATTTTAATGAAATTAGTGGAGGTTGGAGAACAAGATATGAGGACAACGGAGAAGCTCATATAGAGATGTTCTTCTATGATAATCTTGCTAGTGGAGCCGGTTACTCATCACTTATAGGACAAGATGGTATTTTGGAAGATGTACTTTTTAAAGCTAAAGATATTTTGTCTAGTTGTAATTGTTCAAAATCTTGTAGGAACTGTTTAGATAATTTTTATAATCAGAGAAACCATTCTGTTTTTGATAGAATGCTTGGATTGCAACTACTTGATTATGCATTAGAAGGAAAGTATCCTCAGGACTACTCTCCTGAAGAACAGGCAGTATTTTTAGTTCCACTTAAGAAGTTGATTGTTGAATCACAAAGTTCAGTTGAAGGACAAGGGATTCAATTTGAAGTAATTCCTTCTCTAAGAAAACGTATTAGAGATGAGAAGTATAAGCTATATCTTAATCCATATAATTTATCCGAGTGGCTACCTAATACATTTTTAGAATACTTAGATAAAATTCATGAATCTTAATAAAAAGAGAGGAGGTGTCATATATGTTTTACTCACCCTTGCGTTATCCTGGTGGCAAAGCCAAGTTAGCACGGTTTATGGAGTTTATAATAAAGGAAAGAGGATATGCAGGTGGTACTTATATCGAACCATTTGCAGGTGGTGCAGGTATAGCAGTTGAATTATTACTGAGAGATGTAGTAAGTAGAATTGTTATTAATGATTATGATAAAGGTATCTGGTCTTTTTGGAAAGCGATTTTAACAGAAACAGAAAGGTTTATTAGCGAAATACGTACTGTTCCACTTACAATAAATGAATGGGAAAAGCAAAGAGCTATTAGTTTTAATTATAATAAAAAATATAGCTTTGAATTAGGTTTCGCTACTTTCTATATGAACCGGACTAATCGATCAGGGATAATAAAAGGTGGAGTTATTGGTGGTTTACAGCAAACCGGAAAGTGGAAAATAGATGCTCGTTTTAATAGAGAAAGCTTAATATCAAGAATTGAGAGTATTGCTTTTAGAAAAAAAGATATACGTCTATACAACCAAGATATAACGACTTTTATTGAACATTATGTTCCTTTTTATTCTGAAACGGCTATGATATATTTTGATCCTCCATACTTTAAAAAAGGTAAGCAACTTTATATGAATTTCTTTGAATTTGAAGATCATAAACGTATTGAGCGTGTAATCCGTAACAGTGTTGAATGTGATTGGATTGTTACATATGATGATGCACCAGAAATAAGAGAAATATATGCTTCTTATCCAGTAATGTTGTATGATCTTAACTACAGTGTTTCAAAAAAATGTAAAACCAGTGAGTTAATGATTTTTAAATCAAATATTTCAATTCCAAGGAATAAGTTACTAGAGCAAAATGGAATTGATATTAATTTAAGAGCATGTATTCAGTAATACTTTATCTTATATGAAGAGATAAAGTGGAAATCTTTATAGTAATCATAGGAGCATAAAATAATGCTTAACCTTTTATTCATTTGTCATGGCAATATTTGTCGTTCTACGATGGCAGAGTTTTATATGAAGCATATCGTTGAGCAGGCTGGACTAAGTGATTCTATTTATATTGAGTCTGCAGCCACATCTCGTGAGGAGATAGGAAACGACACCCATTATGGGACTAAAGAGAAATTAGATGAAATGGGTATTTCTTATACACGTCGTAAGGCACGTCAAGTGACGATGGAGGATTATCACAACTTTGATTATCTCATCATTATGGATGAAAATAATGCGCGTAATTTAAAGCGTATTATTGGGGATGACGTAGAGGCTAAGGTTTACAAGGCAATGTCTTTCGTTGGTGAAAACCGTGATGTAAAGGACCCTTGGTATACGGGAAACTTTGACGAAACCTATGACGATGTCAGTCGTAGCTGTGATGCTCTACTAGAATTGATTAAGGCAAGAATATAATAGAGATAGCCCCTACAGTTAGCTAACAAGATGTTTAACTATAGGGGCTTTCTATATAACCCTAGTTGTCTTATATACTTTATACTATCGAACCATAGCGTAATATGGTATAATTTTTAGGTATTCA
>OGYT01001333.1_pt1 | contig 16562 bp, 16 predicted proteins | sample 1576631 | NCBI WGS metagenome assembly OGYT01 (sample SAMEA3541588, study PRJEB24748) | human gut metagenome | biome: human gut; feature: human-associated habitat; material: faeces | place: China | collected 2012
GAACTTGCGAATCAGCCGGAGGAATTTTTCGTCTTTGATACGCTTCCGCAGTATATGAATCAGCGTGTTATGGTCTATGTTGTCAAAGAAGCCTTTGATGTCTCCCTCAACAAACCATTTGCACCGTGTAAAGCGGTTTTGTATCTGGCGCAGGGCGGTATGGCAGCTTTTGCCGGGACGAAATCCGTGGGAGGTGTCCTCGAAACTATCGTCATAGATTGCTTCAAGAATCATTCTTGCGGCTTCCTGCACCAGCTTGTCGTCGATTGACGGAACTCCGAGCGGACGGAGTTTTCCGTTTTTCTTGGGTATATAGGTTCTCCTTGCTGGGTTGGGGTGGTATTGCTCCCCCTTGAGCTGTTCTATGAGCCGGGCGATTCGTTCCTGGCTCATTGCGTCAATGGTCTGTCCATCAACGCCTGCTGTCATGTTTCCTTTTGCAGCGTAGATGTTTTGATAAGCCGCAAATAGAAAATCCGGATTATACAGCTTCCTGTATAACCTGTCGAATGTGTAACCTGGTTGAGCAGAATGCTCACGCAGACTGTTCAATACATTGTCTGGATTCCTCATGATGTATCACACACCATCCTTTCTGTTGTATTGAAGAAAACAAGCTGCTTCCCTTCGCCATGTAAGTGCCATTAACACTCTCAGACTACTATGGAAGCTCCGTTGCCATATCGGATTTTCAGCGTCATCTTTCTTGGCGTTGCCCTTGAAATTTCTCACCTTCCGGCATTACGCATAGCCTTTTCAGGCGTTCCGACGTAGGCAATCCCCATTTAGTAACGAAGTGACAAAACAGTGATTGATTGTCGGGTACGGTTTCCGTCCTTTCCCACTTATATGGGTGAGCCGTGCATAAGTTTCGCTACACTTGCTGATTTTTCGCAAGCAAGATACACGGTACGGCGCTTATAGCTGTCTTGCGCCGCAGCCACCACGAATGCCTCTTGGACTGCCGTTTAATCAGTATGGATTTTACCCTCGTATCAATCTTTGGTCTCGCCGTTCAGTCGTGGCTTGACAACTAGCCAACTTACGGTTTTAATGACGTGCTATGTTCCCATTAGGATTTCTCCGCTTGGTAAGTCATTGACCATCGGTGTGAAACTACGCGCTGACCGCTTGTTATTGCGGATTCACTTCGCCCCAGTATGGGCGCACAAACGATATGGTTATGGATATGGCCCTTATCAACATGGGTTGCGACGACAAATTGATACCGGCCCTTGGTGAAGCGTTCGGCCAGTTCCCGGCCTATCCGGTTGGCGTCCTCCGGGGGGATCTCTCCGGGTTTGAACGCCTGCCGGATATGGTATGCCAGCACTTCCTTGTTGCCGGGCGGTTGGCGGCCCCCGGCGTTTCGGTACAGCTGCCGGGTCAGCAGCATTTCAGCGGCGGCGGTGGCCGGATCGCAGCCGCAAGACGTTACCCACCTGCCGCCGTCCGTCTTGGCCGGGTTCAGGATATAGTCTATCCGTTCTGTCAGGGAAACGGCGGGGGATTTCCCCTTACCGGTGTGCATGGAAATAATGCGGGTGGCCGCCATGCGTCAAGCCCTCCTTTCACGAAAAGCGGGGCGCGGCAGATTATCAGTCCACCGCGCCCCGCTGGTTTGTTTTGTTGTCAGATTGATTTCAACATATAATTCAAATCGTCCAGTCTTTCCACCAGCCACGACGAAAAGAGGGGAAGCCCATAGGGGCTGATAACATAGGCTATCAGCAAAATCTTGAAGCCGTCCCCCACCTCTTTTAACAAAATCATGGTTCCCAGCCCCAGCATGAAAAACACAAATGCGATAATTCCCAATATGACCGTTGAGAAATCGCACAGGAACCGGCACACCAGAATCAGGATTGTCAGAACCAGCGTCACAGGGAAAAGCAGAATCTTAAAAATAAGCCTCATGGTTTCAGCCTCCTTTGCGTTGATTTTATGGATTGATACGCCCCTATTATAGCGCCCATGGTGCGGACTGTCTATGTTGTTAATCTGATTTTATCAGCTGATCTTTGCCAGCTCCAACAGTATCTTGTTGGCCGCCTCCCACAGCTCGGCGTACCGTTCCCGCATGTCCTCCACATCGGCGGCGTAAATGCTCCGGGTTTCATTGGCCCTTTTTGCAATCTGGTTTAAGTTGTTGGTCGCTCCCCGCAGCAGGGACACAAGCTCCTTGACACTCCCTAAATCCAGCTGGACGATATAGCCGTCCACGGCCATCTTGCGGAGATAAGCGCCCAGGTTGCGCGTCCCCAGCAGGGCCATTTTTTCAGCAATCAGCTGCCGTTCCCTTGGCGTCGCCATGAAATGCAGCTGAATCGTCCTTTCTCTATTTGCCATAGGCGAAGCCCCCCGTTTCGTCCTCGGAATACTCCACGGGGTAGGCCGGTACAAAGGCAGCCGCCAGAAAATCCGCATCGGCCATAGCGCCCAGTTTCCGGGCCGCGCTGTCCACCACGGCCAGCAGTTCCGGGTCGTTCTCATAGATGGGTCGGACAATCCGCAGGTTTTCCAAAACTCCGGCCCGTGTGTCGGCCCGGTAAATGTCAATCAGGTTCGTTTCCTCAACGGTAAAGACCATAGCATGATCTCCTTTCAAAAGTGGCGGCCTGAAATGGTGTTTTCCATTTCAGGCCGTTTGTTACTGGTTGCTCTGTTCTTTTTTTTCTTTGGCCGACGCATAGCGGATTACTTCTTCCGGGGTGGGCGTTTCTTCCCTGTGTGGGACTTGCCGCTGCCATGCGGCGGTCACGCCTCCGTCGTCGGGCGGGTTTTGGTAGGCCGCGCTGATTGCCTCCTGCATATCCCGCTTTACTTCCGCAACAGTTACACCGTGTTCTTTGGCTATCTGCCGGTAAATCTTTCGCATATTCATTGGACGCACCTCTATTTTTACTATTGCTCAATATATTGAGCTAAATCGCAATCATCATAACATACAATGATTTTAATTGCAAAACATATTGAGCAAAAGGAGCGTATGTGTTATGGATAAATTACGGCATGATACAACTCTTGGAGAAAACATAAGAGCGTTGCGGCAGCGGTGTGGTCTTACACAGGAAACGGTAACGGTGAAAATGCAGGTCTTGGGGTGTGATGATATTACCCGCGCCCTGTATTCCCGATATGAAACGGGAGAGCTGAATATCAAAATCCAGCACTTGCGGGCGCTAAAACAAATCTTCAAATGCAGCTATGATGATCTGATTGACGGCCCGCAGCCGCAGAAATAATTATCAGCGTTCCGGCCCCGCTTTTGCAGCTGCTTTTTTAACCGGTTCATGCTTTATGGCCGATACATTCAGCCCGGCTTTAATGGACGGTTTACGGGCCGGTGGCTGCTTGGGGGGCCGGTCGCGGCGCTCGTCTTTCTGGACAAAAAGGTAAATGCCGCTCCGGTCGGGCCGCTTGGAAAGCTGCCTGCCCCTGCTCCGGTAAGGCAGGGCAGTAAGCAGCTGGTCGGTGTCTTTGCTGTTTGCAAGCAGGGTGAAGTGTGTGGATAGTTCAGCGGTAAAAAATGCCTTGTCCAGACTGTCCGGCGTGGGCCTCTTGGCAATTTTGGCAGTCAGCCGGGCGGCCTCGTCATAGATCAGGGCGGTGTGCAGCTTTTGGATATGCTGGCCTAAATCGCCGGGGGCTAAATCACGGCGCTGTAAGCGTTCATGATTCAGCAGGATTTGAAAATTCTGCTCGTTTGCGGGGCATGGTCTGATGGAATCAATCTGGTTATAATCAAGCCCCCGCATGGAGGAATAGGGAATATCAAAGCTGTTCCCGTCCTTTAGGGTGACATGGGCCGTTTCCGGCGTCATGGCCGTTTTCCGTACATGCTGCCAGTGGGCCGGATAGTCCAGCTCATACAGGGTTCCCATGACTTTGCCCCGTTCCATACCAGACAGCTCCACGGCATAAGCCAGCAGTTTGTCACGGGTCTGCTCCCCGTAAAAGCACCATGTATTGTGTGCGTGGGTATCTTTCAAAAATACGTTGCGCTCCGTACCGCAGAACGTCCCGGAGGGGCGGGAAAACCACAACAAATTTTTATCGGCGCTATCCACAGCGGCCCGTATGATTTTTTCGTCGATTTCAAAATCGCTCTGATAGTGGGCGGTGTTCTGCTTCATAATGGCGCTTAACGCCGCCAGCACGTCCACGTTTTCAAATTTATTCATGTGTCAGCTCCTTTCCGGCCCGGCCTTGCGGGGCGGCCTCTGGTGCCGGGCGCTGCTTTAGCTTTTCTAAGACGGAACGCCGGGGCGGTTCGTCCCGGTTCTCGTCCTTGGAGATAAAAGCGAACAGGCCGGGGGTTCCATCGGCCCGTTTGGTGATTGTCAGGGATTGGTACGGTAGCAGGGCGGCCAGCTGCTTTAGTTCCGTATCGGTGGCAAGGTTTAGGAACACAGGCGATACCTGAACCATAAAACGCCCGTCGCCGCCGTTGGGATTCCACAGCCGCCCAAACTCGGAAACGATACGCCCGGCCTCGGCCTCCACCTTATCGGCGGCCAGCTGCCGGATATGGTCTTGCAGCTTTGCGGGCCGGGCCTCCTGTTCCCTGTGGGCGTGTTCCTGCCGCATAAGGCGGGCAAGGGTGGATTTGCTTTTCGGCTCATAGGTAAAAGATTGGAGCGGCCCGAAGCGCCGCAAAATGCCCGGTTCGTTTTCCTTGTACTCTGCATAGGGGAAGCGGTGCGGTACGGCGTCCCTGCCGGTGATGGTGACAGCCGCAGCGGGGACAGCTACGCGGTTTAAGTGGGTCAAATGCTCCAAATAGTCCAGCTGGTAGATTGTCCCCTTGGGTCTGCCTGCCTCGACGCCGGACAGCTCCATGGCGTAGCACAGGGCCTTGTCACCGTCCAGCCGGACGCCCTCGGGATAGCTGCCGAATCCGCCATATTTCAAATTTTCCTGAATCAGCAAATCTTTTTCCAACATGCAGTACATTCCAGCCGGGGCCGATACCCACAGCAGGGATTTATCGTCATGGGCCGGGCTTGTGGCCGCCGCCGTGATGGTCTGTTCCACCTGCTTAAACTGTTCCTGATAGTAGCCGGTATTCTGGTGTAAGATTGCGTCCAGTGCCGCGATCACGTCCACGTTTTCAAATTTTTCCATGTGTCAGCTCCTTTCCGGCCCGTCCTTTGAGGGGGCTTTTTTCTTGTGCGGCGGTTCCGGGGCGCTCTTGGCCGCTTCCAGTTTTTCGTGGATAGATGGCTTTTCCCTCCGCGCCTTGCGTTGCAGCTCCGTGGGCTTTTCTCCTGTAACCGGCTTGATACAGTCCAGACAGTCAGCAGCGCGGAACGCATTGTCGGTCAGCTGCCGTTGCCATGCCTCCGCGCTGGGTGCCCATCGGAAGCCCTGTCCTTTCAGTTCGGCGCGGGTGTCGGGGCCGGGCTTCTCGTCAAAGAAAATTTGCAGCCGGTTTTCCTCTTTGTTGATCTCCACCTTGCCGCCGTCAAACTCCCAGCCGGTAAAAGGGGTGTCGGCCTTGCGCGTCAAGCTCTCAATGCGGGCTTTTACCCGGTGAATCTCCGCGTTATTGTTGGACAGCGCCCACGACGCATAGGGCTTATCTTCCAAATGCCAGCCCTGGGCCATATCTGCCTTTAGCTTTTCTACCTGCTCCGGCGTCAGCTGGGGGCAGCCGTTCAGCGTCTTGTGTTTGCGATAATAGGCGTTGACCGCTTTCATGGTTTCTTGTGACTGTTCCAGACTATCCAGCTTTTCTTGCAGCTTGTGAATGGCGTCCGGGTCGTCGGCGCTGATACCGCCCCGGCCGGTACTCTTAATCTTGTCAAGTAAGCCCTGAATGTCCCGCCATTCCCGCATGTTACTGTCCATAGCGGCGTTTTGCTTTTCCTTTTTCCGCACGGGGAAGTTGGACGGCCCGGCGATCATTACAGAGGGGACGCGGCCTAAAATCTCGTTGTGGTGGTTCATGTTGGCCGCCAGCTTCCGGCAGTAGGTGTCAAGCAACCGGTCGATTTTCTCATGGTGCATAGGGTCAACACGGCTCTTTTGCCGCTCCGCGATCTTCACGGCCTCGTCCACCATATGCCGGTATTCAGCGGTCGCGCTGCCCTGTCTGTAATCGGAAAAGCTGATTGCTTCCTTGGCGCGGCGGGCCGCCGTTTCATTGATTGCGTAATAGGTGGGTGTGATCGTTGGCACCTTGGGCGGCTCCGGGGTACTGGCCTGTTCCTGTACCGGCTGGAAAGAAAAGAGAGGGTCAAACGGCTGCCCGTCAAAAAGCAGCTCCCGACGCTGTTCAAATTGGCTTAAAACGCCCTGTTGCAGCTCGGCAAATTCTTTGTATTCGTCCAGCGTCAGGCCGTTTTCCAGCATTTCCGCTTGTGACTTTACCCAGCCCTCCCCGTAAAGGAATGTGTAAATACGGGGGTTCTCGGAAATAAAGCAAAGAGAAGAATCACGGTTATCATAGTGTCCTTTGTTATCATAATTTTCCGTTTTCCCCATGTAAACCTTGTCGTCCGCGCCTACCATAGCCACCATGCCGGTATAATTGCTGTGACAGGCAGAACGGATTTCCACCACCGGGCGCGGCTCGTAGTCATTGGCGGCGTATTCCTCCACGGTCATACCGGCGTCAGCGGCTTCCTGCTTCACTTCCTCCCGTACCTGCTTCTGATAAGCCGAAAACTCCGGGTTGGTGAAGTCCTCTTTTTTCGGACAGTCTGGTAAGTGGTATTCGCCGGTGGCCGTGTTCAGCTCATGGCGGCACTCGGCAACATAGGCTTTCAGCGCCGTATAGTAGGCCGAATTGGTGCGGTCTAAGCCGTCCGGCTCCGGGGTATCGGCAAGAACCGCCAGCACTTCATCGGCCTTTTTCTCCATGTCCGCAAGGTTACAATGCAACTGCATATAGGGGACAAACACGGTCAAAATCATTTCACGCTCGGCCACGTCCTTTTCCCATGCCTCCGGGCCATCTGTATGCAGGACGTAGTTTTTCCAGCTTTCATCATGGGTGTAATGCTCATGGTACGCCCGGATATGCTCAATCAGGCCGCCGTCGCCGTCCCCCAAATCCTGCCGCCCCTCGTAGGTGATAAGCTCCCCTTGCAGGGTATAGGCAATCGAAAATGAAGTTTTGTCGTAGCCCGTCCCATGCGCGGCGTCCAGTTCCCCAAACAGGCGGTTGGCCTCGGCAAGCGGTATTTGCTGGCCGTCGTGCAGTTTGTCGCTTTCACTCCAAAGGATTGTAACGACGGGCTGAATGGCCGGGTCAAGCTCCGGGGGCAGATTGTTCACCTGTCCGTCAATCATGTTATAATTCTGTTCGCTGCCCATTTCAGCGGCGGCCAGCGGATTTTCCGGGGCTTGTAGCTCCGGGGCCTCATTTTTTAGTGCGGCCCGCTGCTGTTCCAAAAATTGCGGCACTTCTGGAAAGTCAAAGCCCTCGTCAACGTAATAGGCCCGGTCTTGGCTGCCTTGGTGCAGCACCACAATGTCCGACATGGAAAGGGAATGTCCGGTGAAGTCCTCTGGGCGGTCGATATTGAAGCGGTTGTAAATCCGGCCCAGTGTGTCGCCCTCCGAGAGCGGGGCGGTATATACCCGGTCATAGTTCCCGGCCTCCACGGAAAGCCCCTCTTTTTTCAGCTGCTCAAAAGAGATAAAGCGGTGATAATGCAGGGCGTCGCCGTCTTTCAGCTGGTAGATGGTGAAGCTGTCCGGTTCGGTCTGTCCCGGCGTTGTCGGCTCCGGGGCCTCCACCACCGGCGCGGCCTGCTCCCTGTCCTTGGTGATCTCTTGGTATTTTTCATCAATGGAAGTAATAAGAGCTGCCGCCGTGTTGCGAATGGTTCCCAGCGACGCCTTTAGTTCCTTGGTTTGCTTATCGCTGCTCCACCCGGCGATATAGCCGAACGAATAATCAGCCGTATCTATGCCGTAGTGCTGGCAGACGGTATAGGCCACACTTTCGGCCTCCACCTCACGGGTGCGCTGGTCTTTGCGCTGCTCCGGTTGGATTTCCTTTTCTTTCTCGGCGTAGTAGTTGTGCAGGGTAGCGTGAGTGATCTCATGGATAGCCGTCTTGACGTTCTGCACCTCGGCCATGCCCTCGTTGATTGCGATACGCTGTTCGGCATAGTTGCAATAGCCCTTTGCGCCGGTGGTGATTTCCTCAAAGCCCACGGGGAACGGGGCCGCCTGCTTTAGCGCCTCGAAAAAATCCGGGTAGTGTTCCACGTCGCCGGTCAGCTCGTTCACGCCCAGAGTGGGCAGCGGTTCGCCCTCTGTTTGGCTCACATCAAAGACGGTCACAGGCTTAAAGGCCGCCCGCTGTACTTCCTCAATCTCGGTCACAGGCTTTCCGTCCGGCCCGGTCTTTTCCCGCTCCACACGCTGCTTGTAAGGACAGGGGGCCAGAATCTTAATGCCGTGTTCGTCCCGCTTGACATGCCGGTGAAAATTGTTTTTCCAATCATTATAGCCCGCTACATGTGAGGCGTCCGGGCGCTGCATGTAAATCAAAAGGGTGTTGCTGGCCGAATAGCCGTAAAACTTGGACATGGTTTTTAAGTAATCGGCGTACTTCTCACTGGAAAACAGGTCTTGCAGGCCCTTTTCCAGCTGGTCGGTGATCTCCTTTAGCTTGTCGTCCTGCTTTTGGTTCCGATATGCCATAGAAACATACTCCTTTCCCCGGCCCATAGAAAAAGCCCCGCACAGGTGGGCCGGTTCCCGTGCGGGGCGGTGTTGCGGACAGATAGGACGCTATTTTCAGAGGTACAGGATAAAAGATACAGGCCCCCACGGTTACACGCCCGCAAAGCCCCGTTTTATTGGCTTTTTAAGGCCCTATCTGTCCGCAGGACAGGGGCAAAAGGCCCGAAAAAAACAGGCCCCCGCACAGGCCCGGTCAATCCCTGTGCGGGGGCTGGCTGTTATTCTGTTTTGGGGCGTTTGCTCCTTGTAGGCGGCCTCACATTGGCGTTTAAGGCCCGTTCCCGGTCGGCGGCCCGGCGCTCGTCGCTGTACGGCTCCCGAATGGAAACACAGCTTTTCGGCACAAGATAGCTTACAGCCCCGGCTTGCGACCGTCGCTCTAAGGCCACTTTATCAGGGAATTTTCGGGCCATACGCTCCAATTTCTCCCGCAGTTTCCGGTTGTGGGTATAAACGCTTGCGGTGGCCTCGGCCTCGTTGAAAAGTACGATGGTTTCCTGCTCAATCCGTAAAAGCTCCATAGGCAGCCTCACTTTCCGGCGGGAAATTCCAGCTTGAAATTTACAAATTTCCCGCCCGTGTCGTCTAACACCACCACGGCGTCATAGGTCTTTCCGGTTTTCTCGGAATGGCAGCTGGGCAGGTCAGCCCGGCCCTCTTTTAAGAGGGCGGCGGCGATCTTGGCGGTCAGTTCCTTTTTCTTGGCGGCGAAAAAGCGGTTTTCTTTCCAGAGCGCAAAGCCGCAATCCCGGTTTTCACAGGCAAAGCCCTTTTTATTCTCCACCACACGCCCGCCGCAGCGGGGGCAGGTTCCAACGGCTTTTCTCACCGGCTGGAACAAAGACAGGTCGGCTCCCTCCGGCAGCTGGCCGTAGTCCTGCACCAGCTGGGAAGAAAGGCCCGCAATCCCGGCCATGAAGTCGGCGGCGTCAAGTTCCCCGCGTTCCACCTGCTTTAGCTTGTGTTCCCATTCAGCGGTCAGGGCCGGGGACTTGATAAGCTCCGGCAGGACGCCGATTAGCGCCGCGCCCTTGGGGGTGGGCAGCATATTTTTCTGTTTGCGCTCCACAAAGCCGGTATGCACCAGCTTTTCGATGATACCGGCGCGGGTGGCCGGGGTGCCTAACCCTTTCCGCTCGGCGTCATCCGGTATGTCACCGGCCCCGGCGCACTCCATAGCGGAAAGTAATGTGTCCTCGGTGTAGTGTTTGGGCGGGGCTGTGGTTCCCTCCCGGACAGCGGCCTTGACGCCGGGTGGCGCCTGCCCCTCGGCCAGCTCCGGCAGCGGGGCAGGTTCTTTATCTTCCGGCTTTTCTTTCAGAGTGGCCCGGAAAGCAGCGTCAACCGTTTTCCAGCCGGGAGCCGTTACCGTCCGGCCCTTGGCCGTGAACGTCTGCCCGCCGCAGGAGAGGGCCGCCACCGTTTCGGCGGTGACGTACTTTTCCCCCACGGCGCAGAGCAGCCGGGCGGCGACAAGGTGCAAAATATTTCTTTCACCGGCAGGCAGCGCCGCAAGGTCGGCCCCCGGCATGGACGGGGTGGGGATAATGGCATGGTGGTCTGATACCTTGGAGCTGTCCACCACGCGCCCGGCGTTCACCGGCATTTCCAGTCCGACCATGAACGGCAGCGCACCGGCCACAGCCTCCACCAGCGCCGGAAGCCCCGCCTCCATGTCCCCGGTCAGATACCGGGAATCGGTGCGGGGGTACGTCACCAGCTTTTTTTCATACAGGGCTTGGGTGTAGTCAAGCGTCTGCTGTGCTGTGAAGCCGTATAGCCGGTTGGCGTCCCGCTGCAAATTCGTAAGGTCGTACAGCTTGGGCGGCAGCTCGGCCCGTTCCTTTTTCTCCACAGCCTGCACCGTGGCCGTCTTGCCGTCGCAGGCTGCCCGGACGTTTTCGGCGGCCTTTTTATCGGCCAGCCGGTCGCTTTCAGCGGTGAGCGCCCCGGCGGTGAGCTGCACCGTGTAAAACTTCTGTTTCCGAAAGGCCGTGATCTCGTTTTCACGGTTCACCAGCAGGGCCAGCGTCGGGGACTGGACACGGCCCACGTTCAGGGTCGCCCCGTACAGTACAGAAAAAAGCCGGGTGGCGTTTATGCCAATCAGCCAGTCCGCCTGTGACCGGCACAGGGCGGAGCGGTACAAGCTTTCATACCCGGCCCCATCTTTCAGGCCGTTGAAGCCGTCCCGGATTGCGCTTTCCTCCATGCTGGAAATCCACAGCCGCAGGGTGGGCTTGTCGCAGCCGCAGAAGTCATACACCAGCTGGAAAATGAGCTGCCCCTCCCGCCCGGCGTCGGTAGCGCATACCACGGCGTCCACGTCAGGCCGGTGCATAAGCTCCTTTAGGACGGCCAGCTGCTTTTTCTTGTCCGGGTCGGCGGCATACTGCCAGCATTCCGGCACAATAGGCAAATCCTCATAGGCCCACTTGGAATACCTGGCGTCGTAGGCGTCGGCGGGGGCCAGCCCGACAAGGTGGCCCACACACCACGACACCAGATAACCGCCGCCCTCCATGTACCCGTCTTTCCGGGCCGTCGCTCCCAGCACATGCGCGATTGCCTGTGCTACGCTGGGCTTTTCCGCTATGACAAGTCTAAGGCTCATTCTGTTTTCCCTCCTGTTTCTCCATCATTTTTTTCAGGCAGACGCCCACACAGGGCTTGCCGGTGTTGTAGCCGCAGCCCCGGCATTTTCCGGGCGGCTTTTTATCGGGCGACGGCCCCGGACTATGCCGGGGCCGCTGCACCATCATTCTTTCAAAAGGGGAATCCGTGAAATAGGTCATTCGTCGTCCTCCGTTTCTCTGTCGTCCGTCTGGGCCTCGTCTGTCAGGCTGCCGTCGTCCAGTTCTTCCGCGCCCTCCGGCTCCGGCAGTTTGTCGTCCTCCCCATCGGTGGGGCCGTCCTCAAACTGAATATCCTCGAAGTCGTCCGCGTCGTCTAAATCCCGTTTGGGCTTTACCACCTTGAAATAATAGCCCGCGCCGCCAGCGCCCAGCACCACCAGCAGCACAATCACGATCATGCCGGTGTTGTTCTTGGCCGGGGCCGTCTGCTCCGGTGTTCCATCGGTGGCCGGGGCCTCCGGCTTTTCGCCCACGCAGCCGGCTAAATCCAGCTTGCAGACCGGGCAATCCGTATCAACCGCCCCAGCCTCACACCTATTTTTACAGGTGCAGGTTTGCGGCAGGGGTTCCGTGGTGGCCGGGGCGCTGCCTGTCCCGTCGTCCTTTTCGGCCAGCGCCAGCAGGTCGCTTTCCGTAACGGCATTTAAGAAATACACGTTGTCGCTGTCCCTCTGTTTATCAATCACAAGGTAAAAGGTATTCTCGGCGGGGGTGACGATGGTATAAAATTCCTTGCCGTCCCCGTCGGTCACATCGTCAACAACGGTCGCCTGTCCGTCCGGGGTCAGGGGCTTTTCTTCTACCGGCTGGGAAGAAGCATTACCCGCCACTTCCATTTTTTCGGTCGTGCTGGAGGACTTGCCGCCTGCCGTTTTGGTGGTGGTTGTACCGGGGGCCGGAGTGGGCGTCGTAGTCGAGGCCGGGGGCGTCGTGGAAGTAACCGGCGTTCCGGTGGTCGGTGTCGTTGTCGGGGTGGACGTGTCCGGGCCGCTGGACGACGTATCTTTTTTGCTGCCTGTGTCCTTTTTGCTGCTTGGTTCCTCATAGTTGGGGTTGTTCAGCTGTACCGTCTTTGACTTGTTGCCCGCGTAGTCCACGGCCTGCACGGAAAGCTGTTTATAGTCGTCGTCCAAATCCCGCAGCCGCACGTCCAGCGTCCCATTTGTCAGATCGTCGTAGCGGTCGCCGTCGATGTAAACAGCGTCCACGCCGGATAAGTCGTCGTTTGCCTCCACACGCAGCAGCTTTCCGTCAATCCCCGCTTTGATGGTGGGGGCCGTCCGGTCGAAGCACTCAATATACCGGCTCTTGGCGTGGGCCTTGCCGTCCCTGTCGGTGACGGTGACATATATGGTACAGTTCTCGGTGATCTCCACACTGGCCCGGTTCCGGTCGGTCAGGTCGTCGGTCAAGTCAATCCAGCTGCCGCCGCGCTCAATCTTGTATTCAACCGTTTTCCAGCCGGTGCCGTTGTCGTCCGTGACGCGGATTTCCACGTTGGCCGCCTTGGTGTACCAGCTGGACGGGGACAGAATCGTGATGGTATAGGACGGCTCCGGGGCAGGCGTCGGCTCCGCAGCTTTACCCACGCAGCCGGTCAAGTCCAGCTTACAGACCGGGCAATCGGCGTTTACCGCGCCCGCCGCACATTTCATCGTACAGGAGCAGACGGGGGCAGGTTCCGGCTCTTTGCCGGTGCAGCCGTTTAAGTCGGTCATGCAGACGGGGCAGGCTTCATTTTTCGTCGCCTCGGTGCATTTCACGGTACAGGAGCATACGGGGGCAGGTTCCGGCTCTTTGCCAGTGCAGCCCTTTAAGTCGGCCATACAGACAGGGCAGGCTTCATTTTTCGCCGCCTCGGTGCATTTCGCGGTACAGGAGCATACAGGCGCAGGCTCCGCTTCTTTACTCGTACACTTGGAGCGGTCACAGCTGCACACCGGGCATTTCCGGTTTATCGTGTCCCTGGCGCACTTGGTTTCACAGGTGCATTTCTTGGCGCTATGGCCGGAATAGGCGGCGGGGCTTGCGTCGGCCATAGCCGGGGCCGCCATACCCAGCAGGGGGACGCACAGGGTCAGGGCGCACAGCAGGAGCGCCGCAGCCCGTTTAATCGTTGTCAGTTTCTTCATTCTCTTTTCCCTCCTTTTTTTCCAATGAAACAGGCGTCCCGCTTTGTTCCCGGAACGCCTTAATAAATGCCGCAAGCTCGGCGGGCGACGCCTCCACGCCCCGCACCAGCTCCACGATCTCCGTATTTTCCAGCTCGGTTTTCTGCTTTTCCAGCTCCCGCAGCTTGGAATTGTATTCGCTGATCTTTGCCTTGGTCTTGTCAATCTCGGCAATCACCTTATCAATTTTCGCGCTCATATACTGCCTCCTTTACAGTGTCCGGTCTTTGTGGTCGTAATGCAGGTTGCCGGACTGTACCCGCGCATGGTTGATGATTTTGATTTCCCCGCGCCCCTCGGACGCAAGGGCTTTCTTGTGTCCCTCGTCGGAGAGGAACAGGCGCATACGCTCCCCCTTGAATCCCATAGGGGAATCGTGGCTTAACACGTCAAACACAAGCATATGCCGGGTGTTCTCGTCAAACCGCGCTAAATCCATAATGTCATGCCCGGCCAGAGCGGGAGCGCCCGACGCTTTCCGGGCCTCGTCCAAAAGCTGCCCGATGGTCTTTCCCTTATCCATGTATGCCTCCTTTCGGTCAGTAGGGTAGACGCCCAAACGCATAGAAATGTTGCTGCCAGTATGGGGTGTTGATACTGGCATATTTGATGGGGTCGCCACAGTGAATCATCATGCCGTTGCCCACATAAATGCCGATATGCGACACCGGCCCGGAGCTGGCATAGGTGCCGGTAAAGAAAATACAGTCCCCCGGCCTTGCCTCACTGGGCGATACCATGGCGCATTGGTTGTAAATGCCCCCGGCAGTCGTCCGGGGCAGGTTGTAAACACCGGAATGAGTATATACCCAGCAGACGAAGCCCGAACAGTCAAAGGACGTGCCGGGGGAGCTGCCGCCCCAGACGTAGGGATAGCCTAAGTATTTTTCGGCCTCCCCGATCAGCGCCGCGAAGTCCGGGTCAGAAAGGGCCTCCCCCGGTATCTCGTAATGTTCGCCGGGGTCTAAAGTACCGCCGCCCGCGTAAACATCGTCCCACAGATAGGGCTTGTTGCCGTGGTTTACCAGTGTCGCCATGTAGATTTCTTTCTGCTCGTCTGTGAGCCGGGAAGCGGTCACGGCTTGCAGGGTCTTATTTTTCAGGGTGACGGTCAGGATATAGTAATCATAGGGTACTTCTTCCTCGTACTCGTTGCCGTCCTCGTCGGTATAGGTTTCTGTCCGGTAGCGCACTTCCACGGTTTCCACGGTGGTAAGGGTGTACTGTCCGTCAAAGAGGGCTTGCAGCTCGGCCTGTGCGCTGTCGCGGGTGTACTCTTGCAGCTTGGCGGTCAGGTAGGAAGTCAGCTCATAGGGGCCGTGAATGATCTCGTCCAGCTCATACCGGTATTCGTCATAGCCGGGGTATTCGCTTTCGATGTTGTCAATCCGGCGTTGCAGCTGATTTTCCAGTGCGGTATAGTCCTCATTGGCCCCGCGTATGTCGGTATCTTCGGAACCGTAGGACGTGCCTAAAATGCTGCTGAAGCCGCCCACCAGCATAGAGGAACAGGAGGACGTGCAGGAGCCGAAGAAAAACACCACCAGCACCACAAGGACGCCGATTGCCACGGCCCCCTTGTGCGCCCCCACAAAGGAAGTCACGGCACGGGCCATATTTCCCACAAGCCCCGCCGTTTCCTTGGCCGTTGTCCCGGCTTTTTGGGCTGTCCTCCCGGCCTCCCGCGCTGCCCTGGCATATTGCCGCTTGATACGCTGCTTTTGCTGGAACCGGGAGAGAGGGGAGCTTTTCAGTTCCGGGTGGTCTTGTAAGGAACGTTGATACAGATAGTTGACGTTGGCCTTGGCCGCCTGCTTTTCCAGCTTTCGCACCTTGGCATAGGGCGCGGCCCGGTGGCGCTCCACAAAATAAGTTGTCTGCCGGGCCATCTGTTCCACGGTCTGCCCGGTGGTCTGGGCGGCGTCCACGCCGATGTTGTCCCGCCCCTCGTCGTTGCCAAAATAGGCCGCCGTCCCCGCAGCGCCAGCCGCAAGGCCGGAAACGGGGCCGCCGTGGGTAGGGGCGGGTTTTATTTCCTGCTCAAAACGCAGGCGGTGGCGCAGCCTGCCGGTGGTAGGGTCTGCTTCCTGCCGTAGCCGGGGGCGGCGTCTGGTGGGGAGCTTATCGCGGGCCTTTTCCAGCTTTTCGTTGGCCCGGCCCGCCTTGGCCTCGGCCCGTTCAGTCTTATGTTGCTGCCGGGCGGTGGTCTTTCCGGTCTTTTCAGACTTTCCGCCCATATCGCCGGAGGCTTCCGGCGCTCCCTGCTCCGGGGGCCGTTCCTCTTTGGTGAAATGCAGCCGGGAGGGTTTGCCGCCCTCCGGGGGCCTCCCATCGTCGGCAAAGCGTCGGGCCTGCTTTTTCCCCTGCCGGTTGTCATGGGACGGATTTCCGGCACTCTGTTTCAGCTCGTCGCTGGGGGTGAAGCGCAGCCGCCCCGGTTCCTCCGGGCCGTCCGTAAAGCTGGGGCGCTTGGTGGCCTCCTGTCCGGGCCGGGGTTCGTACCGGCTGGGAGAAGAAAGCGCCTCCGGGGTGGCCGTCACATCCTCCTTGGCAAACCTCTGGTAATAGCCGGTGCGCCGTTTCCGGTCAGGGGGAGCCGGGCCGCCAGCCGCGCGGTCCCTGTCCGGTTCCTGCTCCCTCATAGCGCGGCCTCCGGCGCAGCTTTCTGCTTGGCCGCCGCAGCCTTAACCGGCGCGTTTTTCTCTTTCAGGGCTTGCAGGTTCCCCCGCACGGACGGCTTTTTTTCGGCGGCCCGTTCCAGCTTTTCCAGCTGTTCCACGGCGGCCACGGTGGATTTTTCCATGCCCTCCATCATGTCCCGGACACTACGAAGCGGGGCCAGAAGCCCCGCTTGAAAGCGCCCCTCCTTGAAAGCGTCCACTTCCTGCCGTTCCCTGCCGGTGGCAGCACGGGCCGCCTGCTTCATGTGGCCGCCCACGCTCCGCAGTTCTTCCCCCACGGCCTCCACCTTGGCAATCGTGGCCTTGGTGTCCGCTATGGAGCTGTTCAAGCCGGAGATGAATATGATAAGTATCTGTTTTGGGATTAT
>OGYT01001336.1_pt1 | contig 16503 bp, 21 predicted proteins | sample 1576631 | NCBI WGS metagenome assembly OGYT01 (sample SAMEA3541588, study PRJEB24748) | human gut metagenome | biome: human gut; feature: human-associated habitat; material: faeces | place: China | collected 2012
ACGATCAATTTACAAGGTGTCACATTCCGATTTATTGATACAGCTGGAATCCGTCTACCTTTAACAAGGTATATAAAGGCTTCACCGAGCCTTTTTAAATCAACACTGCATAGACACAAATTTATTTATTTTTTTAGGCAGAAGCCCGAAAGCCTCTGCCTATCTCTTGCATTATTCCGTTAAAAATCATATAATTTAATTAGGAAAATTTTAGCTTGCTATCTGCATTGTTCATCAGTGCGGATAGCTTTTTTTATTGCTTCTATGTCGTGTATATTCAGAAATACATTATCTACATATTCCTGCATTGTCCCATTTGTGGAGGAAATCACCTCGATAAGACTGCCGTCGGAGTTACTGAGAATTACCTTAAGCAAATTGTTGAACATGCTTATCTCGATTATTTTACACATATCGTAATTTTGAAATCGCTCATATACCAGCTGACGAGCCTGTTCAAATTCCATCGGTATATCATCAATGGTATAATCTTGCACGCTGTTTCCTTCTTTCCCGCCATTCGCCGACGGACATAATCAGCTTTAAAAACTGTCCGTTTTTCAGATGCCGCCGCATTTCCTTAACCTTCATCGGTCGGCAATAACCTATTTTCTGCATACATATCATTCCTTTCTGCTTCTTCAATTTCTTTTATCAGTGCATCACGCCTGCTGTCTTTCCAGCGTGCAGCATACGCCCCGCAACGGAAACGACGATTAAAGATGAGCAATTTATTACATAAATGAGAAGAGACACTAATCACATTTTATTGGAGCGCATATTTTATTAACTTTTTAGGGAGTAATCCGTTGCGGGGTCTACGCTACACGCCAAAATTTTTATAAATTTTATTCATTCATAGCTTTATTAATAGTCATATCGTCTTTTAATTTATAAACAAGTTCTCGCGGAAATAGATATACAGGTCTTGAGCTTGTCGAGTCCAGCGACTTTTTTATAACCGGCAGTTTCCGCTCATGGATTAAACGTACAATGAACGCATTGCTTTTGCACCGGAAATAGTCGGCGACTTCCTCCGTCGTCCAATTCGGATTGTCTTCATACGGCTTTTTATGGTTGAGCTGTTCTTTCGTATACTCAAGCTCTGCATACAAATCATGGATTAATTTGTCCTTTTCATCTTCCAGCCGCCGGCTGTATTCAAAATTATTCACGACTGACCGATACCTGAATTTTAAATCCTCCATATACTCACCTCATTTTCAAGAGATTTGGCGGTTTAACCGCCCACCGCCAAGGATATTGGAGAAATTATAAAGGTAATAGCTAGGCATATACTTTTCTTAACAAATATGATATAATCTTATTGGTAAATAGTTGGCATTTAAAAGGCTGACCTGTTTTTTAACGGGTCGGCTTTTTTTATTGCCGTAAACAGCAGGGAAATCGTACTTTTCATCAACGGCATTAAACCCTTTTCCCTGATTTTGACGAATAATCCCTGTTCCGTGCCGTCGATTTTGTTATCTTGTCCGATAACAATTAGCTGCGGAATATAATCCTTCTGCATCGCACTGACGCTGGCAAAACTGGATAAAATATTCTGCGACAGGCAACAATTATCATCAATCTTCGGCAGCCACATCCTGCCGCAAGCGTTATCCTGCGTCCAGTAATAAATTATTGCCGGACACTTATAAACTTGTGCCATATGAACAGCTAACTCGTCATCAACAGCGACGGCACCGCTTTCATACGAATACAAACTGCGTTCGCTTATATTCAAAAGCCTTGCTGCCGCAACTTTTGATATCCCTGCGTCAATCCTGCTTTTCTTAGCAATAATATGGAAATATTTCTGCATATCTTTCACCTCCTTTCAAGGTAAAATATTAATAAGAAAATCTCTTTATTTTTTTGTTATAATCATCTTAGAAAGCGAGGTGATTATAATGAAAGTTCCAATAAATAATGTACAAGGACAAAATCTAACTGTTTCTGTGCCTGATTTTTGTCCTCATTGTAATAAAAATATAGCTCCAATACTTTGTGCTTATGCAACAAATATAAATAATTTTGATAGTATTTATACACATGCACAATTTGAATTGAGTACTATATTTTTATGTCCTAATTGTGAAAAAAGTATTTTTGCTCGATATGTCATGATAAAGCAAGCCACAGCTCCACTTGGTTCATTTTATTATCGAGAAGATACTAGATTTATTTATCCGTATACAGCTCCTAAAATAGAAATACCCAATAAAATACAAGATTTATATCCAGATTTTTATGCAGTATATAAACAAGCTGCTAAAGCTGAAAGTTTTGGTCTTGATAAAATTTGTGGTATGGGATTTAGGAAAGCGGTTGAATTATTAGTTAAAAACTACTTAATAAGTCAACATAATGAGCCAGAAGAAAAAATTCTAAAAGCGCCACTGGGACAAAGTATAAATAATATAGAAAACCCTAAAATTAAAGCTCTTGCTCGTAGTGCCACATGGATAGGCAACGATGAAACACATGTCATAAAAAAACTGAAAGACTACGATGTACAAGATATGAAAAAATTTATTTATTCTCTATGTTATTTTATTGCTTCAGAACTTATTGCCGATGAAGCGCAGATATTAACACAGAAAAAATGATTTATTTTACTGGTGTTTTTCCGATAAATCTACCTTCTAAGGTATAGTAAAATAATTTATTTTGATATGGATTATCTTTGGTGCCATCGCCTTGAGTTCCATTAACAACAATCAACTTTTTTATAGTTATATTGTTTATTTTCATATTGAATTTTACATTCTGCCGTTCTTCAAGTTGCCGCTTGAGTTCGGCATTTTCTTTTTCTAGTTCTTCATATGTTTTCAAATTATCACAGCCAATCCCTCGCTTAGAGCCATAGCCCTAGGCGGTTTTTTTATTATTGTTGTTCAATATTTCTGTTATGGTATTTCCTTTAGAAATATTACATGATAGCTAAAACTCATTTTTTGTGTTATAATATATTTGCATTGATAGTATTGCTGACTGGCTTTGTGCTGGTCAGCTTTTTCTTTTTGTAGAAGTTAAGCGAAAACACCGTTTTTAATATCGGCTTCAGGCTTTCAACGATACGACAGTACAGCGGCTGTTCCTTAGCATCCACTTTTCCGTCCTGTCCGATATTTATTAAATCCATAGTATATTTATCGGCGGTGTTCAAATCCGCCAATAGGCAAAGAATTGTTTCAGGAAGGTTTCTGCTTTCAATATCCGGAAGTATGAACCTTCCTGTTTTTGTATTTCTGAGCCATTCATACCCGATTGCCGGCATATCATAAATTTTCATCATCTGGAAAACAATATCATCCGGTACATTGGCACCGCTCTCATAACTTCCAAGCGTCCGCACGCTTATATGCAGTAAACTGCTTGCCGTTTCCTGCGTAAAACCGGCAGCTTCACGACAGATTTTAAGTTGCAATCCGAAATCTTTCATCATGTTCCATCATCTCCTTTCGAGGTAAAATAGAATTAGTTATTAGCGGTATATTCCAAACCATTAATCACACGTTTCGTGTGTTATTTCATCAAAAAAAATATTCATATCAAAATCTGGATATGTTTCTTTAAATTTTTTTAGAAAAGAACGGCTTGGTAATCTTGCCCCAAATTCGATTTTTTCATATAACGATTGCGATACGCCTATATTTTGTGCCATAATTTTTGTAGTATATCCGTTGTCTTTTCTAAACTTTGCTAAGCATTTCATATATTAATATCACTTCCTTGTCAACACGTTTTGTGTATTATCTATTTAAAATATACTACACTTTTTGTGTTAAGTCAATACTAATAGATAAATAAATACACATTTTGCATTATAAAGTTACACTACACTTTTTGTGTTGTATAATTGAATAAGGGGAAATATTATGAAACGATTAAAAGAACTTAGAGAAAATAAACATCTTACACAAGCTCAATTAAGTAAATTTTTAAATATATCAGCTAGTACAATCGGTATGTATGAACAAGGACGTCGTTTTCCAGATGAAATATTATTAAAAAATATAGCGCAATTTTTTAACGTATCACTTGATTATCTATTAGAATTAACCGATATTCCATATATTATAGATGATTATATAGCTAAACAAAAAAAAGCCGGCATGCAGCCGGTTGACAATCAATATAGCGCGGATGAACGAAAGATAATAGATATGTATCGCCAGCTGTCTGAAAAAGACAAAGGCAAAATCGAAGGTCGGCTCGAAGAAATGCTGGATGATGAGCAAGCAGCAACTAAAGGCGCATAGCAAAACTTTTGGATAGAAGTTATGCGGCTTTAATGCAGGATAATTATGTTGATTAAGTGAATTTATCGTACACTTATCAGCATAATTTATAAATATGGTTTATAGAAAGGACTGAGTTTTATTATGTATGGTAAATTAAAACAGATAAAAAAGAGTTCGAAAAAATAAACGTTGAGATACAAGAAAGAAAATTAAACTTTCTCGATATAATGTTACATTATAGCAATAAAGATGACGTTGAGGAATTACAAAATAAAATACATGAACGTGAAAAATATATTAATGACTGTAGTGAATTAATAGGAAAATTAGAGATAGTTCTTTTACCCTCATACCCAATGAATGATAAAACAAAAGAAAAATGGTTCAATTTAAAAGATGAAATTTGCCAGTTAAAACAAAATTTAGAACAACTTAATGATAAATCTCAATCATTAATAACTAATTCATTAACTAGTTTATTCCCTAATAATAGATAGTTTAATAATATACTTGGACTATTTATTATCCATTCGAAAGTAGGTGTTTTTTATGGACTTAAAAGATAGTATCTATTCATTAATGCGCAAGGAAAACCTTATACCTAATATTGTTGATTCTAATCGTAAATATTGGTTTATTAGAACTCAAGGTGGTAGTTATTTTGATGAATTTTTCTTAGATGGTTTTGTTGCTATAGGACATGAAGATGTTCCTTGTGTTGCTGAAGCCGACCGAACTGACGATTTAATTGATAAAATAAAAATTAATCATCCTCAAGCTACACGTATATTAAATCAAGTATACAAATTTTGTAAAGAAATAAAAAAAGGAGATGTTGTTATTATTCCATCAGCTTCATCAGCATCATTTGCTTTTGGCTATATAGAAGATGATGATTATTTTAAAGTAAATATCTCTGAAGAAGACATCGATGAAGGTAAATGTAATTTTTCTCGTAGAAGAAAAACAAATTGGGTTAGAGGTATTCCAAAAAGTCGTGTTGACCCTAAATTATATACTTTTTTTAGAAATCAACAAACTTTATCTTGTGTTGACGAATACGGAGAATTTATTGAAAGAGCGTTAAATCCTTTTTATATAAAGAATGGTATTGCCCATTTAACATTATCAGTTGAAACTCATGAAAGCCCGAAGGCGGATGACATTCCTCTATATATGTATGGATTGTTAGCACGGGCTAATGATATTGCTGAAGAATTAAATCTTAATATTGAAGAACGAAATATTCGGTCACGAATAAATGTCCAATCTGCTGGAATTATTGAATTATTGGGTGACCCTGTATTTATTGGGGTTTTATCTATACTTATAATAGGTTTATTTGGTGGAAAAGCTACTTTTAGACAAGATAAAGAAAAAACTGAAGCAGAAGTAAGCACAGAGGGCTTGATAGGAGCAATTTTAAAGATTTGGGATAAGTACGCCCAAAATAAATCAATTGGTATTGATAAAATGAAAGAAACACAAGAACGTTTGGATATAAAAGACCCACGAGATACACAAAAAAAGGAATAAGCATTGCTTATTCCTTAATTAATCTTAATTTTTCTCTTATAAATTAGGTATATGACTAATAGTATACTTAAAACCCATCTATACTGTAATAAAAATTTTTCAGAAACTATTGGAAAAATCCACCATAGTATTGTTATCATACATGTAAACAGAGAACATATCGCCGCAAAAACGGCAATATATGATATCTTTTTTCGAAAATGAAGAAACACATTCCACCACACGACGACACATCCTTTCTAAAAAAATTATAATATCCCTATTTTTATATTATCACACATTGATAATTTTTACAATTTGTTTATAAGCTAATTAACAATATTTTTCTATAATAATTTTACTATAGTAAAGGAGATGTTTTCATGTTCAAATCAACTAAAAAACAAATTGCCATCTTAGTATTATTTTTATTCACTTTATTGGCAGCTACAAGCACGGTGCTTGCTACTACATACGTAGGTTCAGCGAAATCCGATAAGTTCCACTATACGGATTGCCGTGCTGCTAAAAGAATTAAACAAGGCAACTTAGTTTACTTCTACAGCCGCGAAGAAGCATTGAACGCCGGATACAGTCCATGCGGTATCTGTCATCCGTGATGAGTAAGCCACCTTATCGGTGGCTTATTTACTATGAATTATTGAAAGAAGTTGATAATATGGGATTTTTTAGCTTTCGTAAGTCATTTAAAATTCTGCCCGGTGTCCGGCTTAATATCGGCAAGAAATCTTCTAGCATTAGCATCGGGCCGCGCGGAGCAAAATTAAATATAAATTCTAAAGGAAGAAAGCGATTGACCACCAGTATCCCGGGAACCGGTATATCCTACACACAAAATCTTGATACGCCGAAAAAACGAAAAAGACAAACAAACGTCTCCAGCTTCCAGACAAAGGACTTAGATGAGCCACTATCAGAATACTCATTGGCTGATTTCAATATCGATTATATGGCCAAGTTAAAAGAAAAATGGTATACGACTGTAGCTGCAGTGTTTATTTTACTTGTCATCGGGATATTCTTTCCGTGGATGAATGTCTTCACTATAGTATACATCAGCTTTAAAAGCAGAATTTTTGAGAAATTCAAATCCGCTATTGATACAGAAATACGGAATACGGAGCTTCTATGTGATGATATGCGACAGCAGGCACAAGACGACAGCTTAGCTTTTATCGCCGAAGCCAAAAAGGAAATGGCCAACTTGCAAAACATTTATCTTGACAAGAAAACGACATTGGATGAAATAAAACAGGAAATGAGCAAACTCGTTCCGGAAGATGATAGATTATCCGCCGATGAACAGCAGCTTCTGACAAATTACCGCCAGCTCACAGCTGAAAATAAAGACATTATGAACATGTCGTTAAACTCATTACTTCAGGAACAACAAAAGCACTAGATATTCTAGTGCTTTTTTCATTGACACGGCCGGTTTTTAAATCTATGATTGATTTAAGGTAATAGCTAGGCATAGTAAAGGAGAATACTATGGCTAGAATATATAAACAAAATAATAAATGGTGTTTTTCTATCAGTAGAACTGAAAGCGGTAAACGCCGCCGTATTGTTCGCGGCGGTTTTCTGCGTGAACGTGATGCCAAGAAAGCCGCCAGAGAATTTGAGAACAGTTTGGAAAACGGAACGGCCGTTATTCGCTTAAATAATATCACTTTGCATGATTTTATGTATGATGTCTGGTTTGTGTACCACAAAAATTTTGTTAAAATTTCCACGCAGGTTATTTTGACCGGGGCTATACGGCGTATCGACAGATATTTTTCCGATAAAATTAAATTGAAAGATATCACCGCCGCCATGTGCATGGATTTTGTAAATCATTTATTCTATGATAAAAAGCTCAGTCGTTCAACCATTACTACGACATTGTCGTGTCTAAAAATGATTTTTAAACACGCCTTCATCGTAGAAAAGATAATTGCCGGTAATCCTACGGAATACGTGTTTCTGCCTAAGATGTATTCACAGGATAAGGAACGTATCTTATCTTCTGATACGCAAAAGCGGCTTTATCTTGAAAAGAATGAAATTTATGCCTTTCTGTCAGCAGTTCGTCAGGCAAGAAACGCCTTCCCGTTCGTTACGTTTTTTATGCTGCTCATCTATACGGGCATGAGAGCCGGTGAAGCACTGGCACTTGAATGGAAAAATGTTGATTTAAATAATAGAGTTATTCATGTAAAATCCACTATTTATTATAAGCCGGACAATCAATTTTATGTGTATTCACCGAAAACTAAATCAAGTATTCGCGATATAGTGATATCTGATACGCTTCTGAGCGAATTGAAACAGTATCGAAAGAAATTTCTCGTGTATAAAATGAAAAATCAAATGCAGTGGATAAATAACGGCTATGATTTTGTATTCGTTTCAAGAACTCAGCCCGGTAATCCTATTCGCATGTCGACCGTATCGTCCTGTACGAAACGGCTTGGCAAAAAAATCGGTTTTGCCTCGCTTCATCCGCATATGTTCCGGCACACACATGTTTCGATACTCGCCGCCGCACAGGTGCCGCTAACCGCCATTAAAGAACGGCTCGGCCACTCAAACGATAAGACGACAGAGCAGATTTATCTGCATATAACGAAACAATTTAAAGCCGAAACCGCCGATAAATTCGACGCCGCAATGCAAGGTTTTTAATTTTGGGCACACAGTCGGGCACACAAGGTTAATATTTTTCACGATTTATGTATAAATAAAAAAATAAAGGCTATGCGCAATTAGCCTTTGTTTAGATTGATTTCTAAACGTGCTAATCACGCATAGCCTTTTATTTACCGAATTAATCGTCTCCGCCGAACATGGCAAGTATCATCTGAATAAGTCTCAAGATTTCGATGTAGAGCCATACAAGCGTTAATAATAATCCGAATGCGCAAAAATACTCCATGTATTTCGGTGCACCGTAACTTACTGCCTGCTCAATGTTGTCGAAATCCAGCAGAAAATTAAATGCGGCCACACCGGCGATAATGAAGCTGATGAGTATGCCGAAAATACCGCTTGTCGGCATTAAATGGAAGCCGAACAGAGAAGCAATAATATTAATAAAATAAAATATTGCTACAGCACCTGTCATACTGATTATTATGGAACGAACCTGATTTGTTACTTTAATAATCTGCGCTCTCCATAAAAACAGCATTAAAAACATGGTAGCCAGTGTAATTCCCACCGCAATTGCCGAAATACCGAAATACATTCTTTCAAATTGAGCAGAAATTATTCCCAGTACAGCACCTTCAAATACGGCGTAACCCGGTGTAGTCATCGGAGCCAGATGCGGTTTGAAACATGTTACGAGCGTGAGCACTACGCCGGCAATCAGACCTAAAATCAATACACCGTAAGCAGCAGAGCTGCCGGCAAGATAGACTCCGGATAAAACGGCTGAAATAATTGTTACAGCCGTAAGACCGAAGGCTTTTATAAATGTTCCCTTCATCGTAGCCGGAGAATCCGTATATTCGGCTGCCGGTCTACTGATTATTTTCATAGCAGGATTTGCCATATAAAGTCACTCCTTAAATTTTTAAAAATTATTATTTGACTTATTGACTATTATATCATATTTTTTTGTTAAAATATAGGTAATAACCGTCTTTTTCATATTAAATTTTGATTAAAAATTAATATATTATTTGCATAAGTTAATTATATACCAGTTCATGATAAAAAAATACAGCTATCTAAAATCAGATAGCTGTATTTTTATTTATTTATTACTTCAAGAATTTTTGTTTTGCCATTAAAATTCTCGCACTGTTCAATACGACCGCAAGTGTTGCCGTATTATGAATAATTGCCGCTACGAGAGGATTGATTTTGCCAAGTGCACCGAGCAGCATAGCGGCTGAATTTATTGTAATTGTCGCTGTGAAATTCTGACGGATAAGGCGCATCGTATTTTGTCCGAGTACCAAAGCATCCATCAATTTTGTCGGGTTATCGGAATTTATCGTGATATCTGAAGACTCCACGGCAATATCGGTGCGTCGTCCGCCGAGTGCTACTCCTACATCGGCAAAAGCGAGCGCCGGTGCGTCATTAATCCCGTCACCTACCATCAGTACATGGCCGTTTCTCTGCAAATAATTGACGATATTAGCTTTATCCTCCGGCAGTATTTCCGCAAAATAACTGTCGATGCCCATTTTCTGAGCTACGGTTGCTGCAACATCTTTGCTATCGCCTGTGAGCATGACGATTTCATCAATGCCGTGACGACGCATCTGATTGAACGTTTTCTTCATCTGCGGGCGGATTGGGTCATTAATAACGATGACGCCCATCAGTTTATTGTCGCGGGCTGCATATAAAATATTATAACCTGCAGGTATGTTTTTGTCTTCAAAATTGTCCAGGCCGCTGACATTGCGGTCTGTCATAAAATGACGGCTGCCTACAATAATATTGCCGCCCTTGAAGTTCTCGAAATCCGCCACATTGGCTTCCATGCCATGAGCTACAACCGTATCGGAATCAATATGGTCAGGTACCTGCCAGCCTTTTTCTTCTACATAATTTAAAATAGCCACAGCAAGCGGATGAACGGAATGTATTTCCGCTGAAGCGGCAAGCAGTATCAGTTCTTTTTCACAGACTCCTTCAACTGTATATACTGCCGAAATTTTCGGCATGCCGATGGTAATGGTGCCTGTTTTGTCCATTACGACCGTATCTATATCGGCAAGGGCTTCTATATAGTTGCCGCCTTTAATTAAAATGCCCTGTTTGGCCGCCGTAGCCACTGCCGCTGAAATTGCTGTCGCCGTGGATAATTTCAGGCCGCAGGAAAAATCAATAAACAGCAAGTTCAGCACTCTCTGCCAGTCGCGTGTTGCTCCGTAAACGATAGCCGCTCCGATAAAAGAAATCGGTACAAGCATATTCGCCATTCTGTCGGCAAAATTCTGAACGGGCGCACGACGTGTCTGTGCATCTTCTACAAGATGAACAATACGGGCAAGTGATGTATCATCCCCCACCTTTTGAACCAGTACAGTAAGCTGACCTCCCTGTACAACTGAGCCGGCGTAAACAACATCGTGTTCACCTTTCATAGCAGGATTGGATTCGCCTGTAATCGAAGCCTGGTCGATTGCCGCATTGCCGCTTATTACTATGCCGTCAACACAGATTTTTTCACCTGTATGCACGGCAATTACATCGTTCACTTTTATTTGTTCAATCGGCATTTTTTCTTCATGGCCGTCATCTGCTACGCGCCAGACAAACTGCTGGTCTAGTTTCAGCAGGCTGGAAATATGTTTTCTGGCACGTTCTGCCGCATAAATTGTAAGCATTTCCGCTACATTGGAAAGTGTCATAAGGCTGAGACTTGATTCCGGTTTGCCGGCAAGAACGGATGCTATAACGGCTGTAGACGTAAGCGTATCGGCATTGGGCTGACCGTTTTTAATAAGTCCCTCGATACCGCTTCTTATTACATTGCGTGCAATTCCCAGCACAAATAGACTGCGTGCGATTTTAAGGCTTACATATGCCTGCGGAGCAAATTTTTTCAATGCCTGAAGCCCGACAAAACCGACAAGCGATATGATTGCATCGCGTTTGTATGCGTTCAATTCCTCACTGATATTTTTCTGTGCGGGCATTTTAGGAACTGTCGGCGCAACATTATAACCCATAGCCGCATAAACGGCTGATTTATCAACATTGTCCTTATAAAATACCTGTACGGCACTAGGATAAAATCTGACTAATACAACATTTTTTATGCTGTATATTTTCATTTTTAAATTATTTCTTTGTATAGGATTTAAATGCTTTGCCAAAGGAAATCGATAAAAATTCAGTGTTAATTTATCCATTATTTACCAAGTCCTCTCAATATGGAAAATGCCCACCACAGCATCTGCGGACCGCTGGGACGCTGTCCCATTGTCATTACTTTCCGCAATCCCCGTATTATGAACAGAGCAGCAACAGCTATGCGCAAGTCCATTAAATTACCTGTTTTGGTCTTAATCCACATATTTATTTCCCGAATTAAATTCAGCAGGATACAGCCGATTTGCGTCGTGATACCGCTGCTTGAAGTTATGACTTGGCTGCCGATGCTGAATACACGCTGTTTCAGCTGAGTAAAGATATCGTCCATGATATTTTCAGTGCAGCTGTATAAAATGAGCAGACTGCCCGTATTAATATTTGTCGTTACTTCTTTGACGAACGGCAGCTCTGATAATTTTACGCTGATAAGTTTTGCCAGTTTTTCATTATTTTTCAGCATATCAATGTAATAACGGCGGCGGCCTTTTATGGCATGAGCCAGACGGATGGTATGAGTTTCAATTTTTCTATTAATATAATTTAATTCTTTATCCAATTGTTCAAAATTGAAAACAGAAGAATTATTATTCTTTTTTTCCTGATTATCCTGAGCGAAGAATTTCAATAACTGCTGGCCTATCGTAAGTCCGATAGCCATTCCTGACGCATAAGACATATATTACACCTCTTATCTTTTTACATGAGTTTTAGCATAAAGTTCTATTTCACACAGTTCTTTATTGTTTTTTATATTTTCCGGATGATATTCGATAAGAACAGAACCCGTTATTGTATTAATGGTGAATTTATCCAGTTCCGGATATTTTATTAAAGATTGTTCCACTTTCATCTTGAGCTGTGGATTATTGACCAGTGCTTTACTGTAAACACGAATACGGCCCGGTATATAAGAAGCCACCTCCACGGATTTTAGGAACCATTCCATTTTTGTTGCAGGTATGCCTACTGCTTTTAAAATATTCACTTTTTCCCAACCTTTCTTGACATTGTTTTTCATATTTTTGCGGTATTGATAAGCATGTATTAAAGATAAAGCTGTCCAAGCAACACCAAAGGCAGTATGCAGTTTCTTGCCGCCGACAAACAGCGATGCCACTGTTCCGGCCATGCCGACGGTCAATGGAATACCCAGACCAATTTTTTTCATAAATTTTTCCTCCTCCGTTAATATATACTCATTCTAAAAAAAGGAGTGTTAATAAAAACACTCCTTTTCCGCCGTAAAAATTATTTAGCTGCTTGAGCCTGCTGGGCTGCAATCATGTCTTCTAATTCTTCTTTTTGGCGTACAAGTTCAGCCATAGAAACTTCTGCCTGTCCTTCGGCAATGGCAGGCTGTGCCTGTTGAGCGCGGTTTTGCATAAACTTATAACCGAATGCACCGGCTACAACGCCAACAGCTAATCCTATCCAAAAATCAGTTTTTGTAAACATAGGTAAGACTCCTTTATAATATATTAATAATGCTTTTTAAGCACTATTTTCTTAATTAAGTGTCTTTTTTTCAGCGTCGGCTTTCTTGTTTGTGCTGTCGCAGCAATGGCAGCCACCGGAACAGCAACTGCCGCCGGTACCGCAGCTATCGCATTTTCCGTTGGAAAAATTATGATAAACACGTTTTAATCCAAAACAGAACAGTACCACAATAACGGCAAATATAACCCAAGTAGCAATATCGCCTGTTGTCATAAAAAAGCCTCCTTAAAGTACAAATACAAGGGAAACACAAGGTTTCCCTCTATTGTATCGTATATTTGAGAGTAATCACGATGGATTACGGATGTCAGTTAAAATCCTAAAAGTGTACCAATCTGATAAACGAGCAGTGATACAATCCATGCCAGCACGAAATTACCGACTGCGGATACAAAGAACCATTTCCAGCCGCCGGCTTCTTTTTTTATCGTGCCGAGAGCCGTCATACACGGTGTGTACAGCTGGCTGAAAACCATAAACGCCAAAGCCGACATTGTGGTGAATGCTGCCTGGAAGCCGCTGCCAGCAACCATTCCAACAGCTTCAACGGCTTCAGTATCCGGACTCAGATCAGGCAGACCGTACAGAATACCCATAGTGGAAATAACAGCTTCTTTTGCCATGATACCGGTCAGAACGGCAGAACCAGCTTCCCAATCGCCAAAACCGTGGAATGCAAAGAGTGTCGACATCCATCCGCCCAGTGTTGCGAGGAAGGATTCGGACATGTCTTCAACCATGCCGCCGAAATTGTAGCTGCTTAAGAACCAGATAAGTACGGACATTGCAAAGATAATTGTACCGGCTTTAACGAGATAACCTTTACCTTTATCCCAAGTTTCCAGAAGAACCGTCTTCATATCCGGAATACGATACGGCGGAAGTTCCAGAACAAAGCTCGTATCATCTTTACCAAATACTGTTCTGCTCAAAATGCTGGAAGCGAGAATAGCTGCAATAATACCTACGATATACATGGCAAATACTACATCACCGGCATTTTCACCGAAGAATATAGCACCGAAAAGTGCCATAACAGGAAGTTTGGCACCGCAAGTCATGAACGGAGTTACTAAGATAGTAATCATGCGGTCTTTTTCGCTATCAAGCGCTCTTGCACCCATAATACCAGGCACGGCGCAACCGAAACCGCAGATAATAGGCATTAATGCTTTACCGCTTAAACCGGCTTTACGCATAATCGGGTCCATGACAAAAGCAACACGTGCCATATAACCTGTACCGTCAAGAAAACTTAAACAGAAGAACAATGTAAATATCAGCGGTACAAATGTGAGTACCCCGCCTACACCGGCGATAATACCGTCGCATACGAGAGAGTGGAGCCAGTCGGCAACGCCGAGAGTCGTCAAGGCTTCATCAGCCCAGCCGTAAAAATCTTCATTAATAAGTACATCAAGTTCATCGGCAATCGGCTGACCAATCCATGTAAACGTAATTTCAAATACGAGATATAGAGCTAATACTAAAATCGGCAGGGCAATAATGCCGTTGGCAAGAATTTTATCGATTTTTTCCGTTAAATTACTGCCGACATTTTCTCTTGTAACCGTCTGTGCCACAATTTTATCGATAAAAGCATAACGTGCTTCAATAATAGCTTCTTCCAGCTGGTCGGAATTGTGGATAGTTGCGCGGAGCTGTTCAATATTTGCAATATGTTCTTCTACCTGGTCGGAATTTTTATATTGACTCATTACTGTAGAAGTGAATACTTCCAGTAGCTTTTTCGTCGATTTTTTACTGCGACCATTTGTCTCCACGACCGGCATCCCAAGAGCTTTTTCCAGTTTGCTTGTAGAAATTTTTATGCCTTTACGCGAGGATTCATCAATCATATTGAGGTCAATCAGTACAGGAATGCGACGTTCCAGCAGCTGTAAACATAAAAACAGATTTCGTTCAATATTCGATGAATCGATAACATCTACTACGATATCAGGTCTTTCTCCCGTTAAATAACTTTCTACAATTCGTTCTTCTGGCGAACGACCGTTTATGCTGTATGTACCAGGCAAGTCCATTACAGAGATTGCTCTGTCATTATGTCTAGTATATCCCACTTTTTTGTCTACAGTAACTCCCGGCCAGTTACCAATTTTCTGTCTAATACCGGTTAATTCATTAAAAATCGTTGATTTGCCTGTATTAGGATTACCTGTCAATGCTACAGATAAAGTTGCCATTATTCATTCCTCCAATTCATTTTGCTATGCAATCTGAGTAACCGTTATTTTAGCTGCATCAGATAAACGAATAGACATATTAAAAGAACGTATCGATACAGCAAGCGGATCGCCGAGCGGTGCACTGCGCAAAACCTTTACTTTCGTCCCTTTTACCATACCCATACTCATAAGACGTTCTTTCAGTTCTGAAGCTTCAATTGCTTCAACTTTAACAACCATTCCCGGTTTAGCATCTTTTAAAGTCATTAGAAGTCATCCTCCTATTTCAAAATAATTATCATTAATACAATATAATAACAATCATTATATCGATAATAATTATTACTTTTATTGATAACTGAATTATATAGCAAATGATAATACATGTCAATAATAATGATAAAAATTTTCATATAAAATAGAATGAAAAATCTTCACCTGTATTATATAATTAAAGGAATATGAACCTGCTGAAAGGGTTTATATAACTATTTTAGATATAAAACGAGGTTTTTATGAATATTTTTTCTAAGGAATTTAATCATGCTAACAGCGATATCAAGCTGCAGCCTAAATTTATTTTCAATGATTTTAACAGCGGTTTTAATCTTTTGACACAGCTGCATAAAGAACTTTTAGAGTGCGAAGAATTTTATTTTTCTGTTGCTTTCATCACGCAAAGCGGTCTTATCTGTTTAAAAGAGATTTTGTCTCAATTAAATAAAAAAAATATCAGGGGATATATTCTGACTACGGATTATCTGTATTTCACCGAGCCTAGAGCACTGCAGGAATTAAAGCGGTTTTTCAATCTTAAAATACGTATTTATACACAGGATAATTTTCATACAAAAGGATATATTTTTAAACATGCTGATTATTATTCTCTGATTATCGGCAGCAGTAATTTGACGCAAGGAGCGCTTAAAGCCAATAAAGAATGGAATTTAAAAGTGAATTCAACTGAACAGGAAACAATCTGTCAGGAGATATTGCATGAATTTTGGCTGATGTGGGGAAAATCGGTAATATTGACAGATGAGTGGTTGCAGAATTATCAAAAACATTATCGGCAAAAACAGGAAAATTCTCCTGCAGAGCAGATATTTTCAGTCAAATTCACACCGAATAAAATGCAGACGGAAGCTCTTGCTTCTTTGGAAGAGCTTCGCCGGTCAGGACGAGAGAAAGCTTTGCTCATTTCT
>OGYT01001340.1_pt1 | contig 16473 bp, 14 predicted proteins | sample 1576631 | NCBI WGS metagenome assembly OGYT01 (sample SAMEA3541588, study PRJEB24748) | human gut metagenome | biome: human gut; feature: human-associated habitat; material: faeces | place: China | collected 2012
CATAAATATATTGCTTTTTATGCATATATAAATTGTTGTAAGACAAATTCCAGTTTGAAAAGGGGAAATGAAAAAGTGGCAATTTCAAATATAAATACAATTATTAGTAATGATATTCAAAAAGTTTGGAACATTGTTTTAGCTGTTGATAAATATAACTCATGGCGAAGTGATTTGAGCAAAACAGAAATAATAAATGACAAACAATTTATTGAATACACAAAAAATGGATATGCTACTACATTTACCGTTACCGTTGCAGAACCATATAAACGCTGGGAATTTGATATGGAGAATAGCAACATGAAAGGTCATTGGATTGGTGTTTTTATAGACAAAGGGAATGAAACACAAATAGACTTTACAGAAAATGTGATACCTAAAAAGTGGTTTATGAAACCTTTTGTAAAAACCTATTTGAAAAAACAACAAAAGCAATTTGTTCTGGACTTAAAGAAAGCATTGGAATAATAAAATTCAAGATTGGAGGGTTGGAAATGGCTTCAAGTAAAGATTATTTACAATTTGTTTTAGAACAATTATCAGAATTACAAGAAATAACATATCGTGCAATGATGGGAGAATTTATTATTTATTATCGTGGAAAAATCGTTGGCGGTATATATGATGATAGGTTACTTGTAAAACCAACAAAGTCTGCAATTTCTTATATGCCGACAGTTACTTATGAAATTCCATACGAAAACGCCAAAGAAATGTTATTGGTGGAAGAAGTTGATAATAAAGATTTTCTGACGGGGTTATTTGATGTGATGTATGATGAACTACCAACGCCAAAACCTAAAAAGAAAAAATAAACAGCTTCTAGTTTACAATTTCATATCCATATACACAAAGCAGTTAGTTTTAGGATTGACTGCTTTTTAAAAAGACACCATTTAGGTGTAATGATGTCTTTTGGGTGTTATTTTATAGGTCATATCAAGGCTCATTCAATCGTGGTAAATTCGTGGTAAAATGAGTTTTTTCTATACTTCAAAATACTTGAAAGTATAGTGTTTATGCGGATAATCGAAAATTAGATATAAAATTTATAATAGTCATAAATGTATTGCCCATCGCAACCTCCTTATGTTTCCCCAGTTCTATGCAACTTAATTATGAACTTAGTATAGCCTTTTTTTGAGGATAAGACAACTATTTAAGCTGCTATGTATAGCAATAATCATCTATACAGGTAAGGTCCAAATAATAGCAATTATTTGGAGTTTAGGGGTGGGATTTGACCTAGTAAATAAGACATAATATTTGAAAATGAATGATTGGATTTTAGAGCCGATAGTTGCTGAAATGTGCGATTATCGGCTTTATTTTAAGAGAGGAACATAGAATGATTATTACAAAAACACCTTTTCGGATGTCATTTTTCGGTGGTGGAACTGACATGGAAGACTATTTTAAAGAAAATGAAGGCGCAGTTCTTTCGACAACATTTGATAAATATTGTTATGTAACGGTTCGACATTTACCGAGATTTTTTGATTATAAGACTCATTTGACATATTCAAAAATGGAATATGTAAATTCCTATGATGAAATTAAGCACCCGCTAATTCGCGAAGGAATGAGAATGCTCAATATGCATGAGTTACGTTTAACTTATGAATCTGATCTTCCGGCTCGTTCTGGCCTTGGAACAAGTTCTTCATTTGCAGTAGGAATGCTTAATGCTTTTTACGCACTAAAAGGTAAATATGCTGATAAAAAAAAATTAGCAGATGAAGCTATATATTTAGAACGTGTTCTTTGTAATGAAGCAGGAGGATGGCAAGACCAGATTGCAGCTTCTTTCGGTGGATTTAATAGAATTAATTTTAATGCTAATAATTATGAAGTAATTCCTGTGATTATTTCACCTGACCGTAAAAAAGAATTGAATAATAATCTTTTGATGTTTTTTACTGGTTTTACGCGTTTTTCTTCTGATATACAAAAAGCAAACAATGTAAATGAAACAGAAGAAAAAAGAATACGACTTAAGAAAATGTATGAACTTGTCAATGAAGCAGAAGCGATTTTAACAGACAAAAATAGAGATTTAGATGATTTCGGTAAATTACTTGATAACACATGGAAACTAAAAAAAGGAACAGGTTCTAGTATCAGTACAAATAGTATTGATGAATTATATGAGAAAGGTATAAAAGCTGGTGCACTTGGTGGAAAACTTCTCGGAGCTGGCGGAGGTGGCTTTCTGCTATTTTATGTTCAACCAGAAAAAAAAGAAAACGTAAAAAAAGCCATGAATGATTTAATGTATATACCGTTTAAATTTGAAGATAGTGGAACTCAAGTTATTCATTATAGTCCAGAAGAATTTGAATTTATAAAAGATAATAAATAATCCTTTGAAACATATATGATTTAAAAATTACATTATTATTACACATGTTTGAGTGTGGATTTTAAGGAGAAAAAACATCGTATGAATGTAGCCTTAGTAGGTAGCTCCGGTTATATCGCAGGTTTTCTTTTAAAAAGATTTGTAAAAGAAAATCATATTACTAAGATTTTGAGTATAGATCAAAATGAAACCTCAGATATTTATTTAAATTTATTAGAGCCGGAAAAATTTGATTATGATATTTTAAACGAAATAGATTATATAGTGTTTACAGCGGCAATTTCAGGACCAGACAAATGTGCATCGGATTTTGATTTATGCTGGTCAATTAATGTAATTGGCACAAGCTATTTTATAAAACAAGCAATACAAAGAAAATGTAAGGTGTTGTTTTTTTCAAGTGATGCTGTTTTTGGAGACATTCCAGGATATATATACACTGAATTATCTGAAACAAAAGCAAGAACACCCTATGGCAAAATGAAGAAAGCTATTGAAGACGAATTTAAGGAAAATACTAATTTTAAGTGTATCCGCCTCTCTTATGTTGCTTCAGTAAAAGATAAATTTATTTCCTATTGTTTGAATTGTATAAAAAATGGAGAAACAGCCAATATTTTTCATCCGTTTTACAGAAATGTAATTAGTGTGAGTGATGTTGTAGATGTAGTTATCTGGTTTTTAAAACATTGGGATGAATATCACCCGTTTATTTTGAATGTAGCGGGAAAAGAACTTGTTAGTCGTGTCAGAATAGCCGATGAACTTAACCGGCATCTTGGAAATAAGCTAGAGTATATAATTTCTTCACCTTGCGATGATTTCTATAAGAATAGACCTTGCATTACTCAAATGAAAAGTTTGTACATGCAAAAGTATAAGATCCTTGAGGATAATACATTTACAGAAAAACTAATAAAAGAACTGCAAAATATTAATAAAATATTGTGCGATAAATAATAAAATTTAAGAGGAGTATTTTAAAATGGCAAAAGCTTTAATTACAGGTATTACAGGTATGGTAGGTTCTCACCTCGTAGATTTTCTGCTAGAAAATACGGACTGGGAAGTCTATGGTGTGTGCAGATGGAGATCCCCATTGGATAATGTTTCCCATCTACTTGACAGAGTCAATAAAAAGGACCGAGTTTTTTTTGATTATGCAGACTTAAACGATGAAATGTCTCTTATTTCTGTTATTAGTAAGGTAAAGCCAGATTATGTATTTCACCTTGCTGCGCAGAGTTACCCCTTAACAAGTTTTACGGCACCTATTGATACATTAAATACAAACATTATAGGCACTTGTCGTTTGCTTGAAGCAATTCATCTTGCTATGGAAGAAGATAGAGATTATACACCAATTATCCATGTTTGTGCTTCTTCTGAAGTATTTGGTAAAATTCCGGCTGCAAAGAAGCCAGAAACTGGGATTCATGAAGAATGTCCTTTCCACCCGGCTTCTCCATATGCAATTTCTAAGGTGGGAACTGACCTTCTGGGGCGTTATTATGCCGAAGCATATGGTATGACAGTTATGACTACACGTATGTTTACACATACTGGACCACGCCGTGGCGACGTATTCCATGAGTCAACTTTTGCTAAACAGATTGCCATGATTGAAGCAGGTTTGATTGAGCCAAAAGTAATGGTCGGCAATCTTAAGTCACTCCGTACTTATGCTGACGTACGCGATGCAGTTCGTGCATATTATATGCTTGTTACTGTTGATCCAATAGCAGGTGAATATTACAACATAGGCGGTTCTTACACTTGTGAAGTGGGAGATACATTAAATACGCTCATTTCTTATTCAACTATGAAAGATAAGATAAAAATTGTAACTGATCCTGAGCGACTTCGACCTATTGATGCCGATCTCCAGATTCCAGATTGCCGTAAGTTTAAGGCGCACACAGGTTGGCAACCGGAAATTCCATTTGAGAAGACCATGCATGATTTACTTGACTATTGGAGAGATAGGGTAAAAAAAGGAGAACATTTTCTTACTAGATAAAGAATTAAGGAGCAATCATTGTGGCACTAAACAGAATGCGATTTATGAATTCTTATATTGACAATGTAACAAAAGAAGAGGCAATTGCACATATTGAAGAATGTATTAATACACGAAAAATAGGGCATATTATTACACCTAATGTTGATCAGGTAATACGAATCGAAAGTGATAAATATTTTAAAGAAATTTATGAAAATGCAGAATTGCTTCTGGCTGATGGAACTCCATTAGTTTGGATTTCCAGATGGTACAAAAAACCAATTAAAGAAAAAATATGCGGTTCTGATTTAGTGCCTGATTTATGTAAGTTAGCAGCCCAAAAAGGGTATTTGATATTTTTGCTCGGTTCTGCGGAAGGTGTTGCTGCAAAAGCGGCTGAAAATTTAAAGAAAAATAATCCAGGATTACGGGTTGCTGGAGTTTATTCTCCTCCATATGGTTTTGAAAAGGATAAAAACGAAATAGATAAGATTAATAAAATGCTTTTTAACTCTAAAGCAGATATGTTATTTGTAGGAATGGGCGTTCCTAAGCAGGATATATTTATTTATGAAAACATGAATAAATATCAAATACCAATGTCATTCTCAATAGGAGCAACTATTGATTTTGAAGCCGGAATTCAAAAAAGGGCTCCCAAATGGGTTAATCATATAGGAATGGAGTGGTTATATAGGTTGGCTCATGACCCTAAAAGAATGTTTAAAAGGTATATTATCGATGATATGAAAATTTTCAAATTAGCTTGGAGATATAAAAAACGATGAATTTGAAAGAACAAAATATTTTGTTTATTTCTAGATCCACACAATTTGGCGGAACAGAAAAGATAATTATTGAAATGTGTGAAGTGTTAATTTCACAAGCAAATAGCATTACCGTATGCTCGTTTGGAAATATAGATGTGCCATATTTGAATAAACTAGGAATAAAGCATTATTACATACCTGATATCGAAAATAAAAGCCTCAAAACAATAGCTTTAATTTTAAGAGTTATCTCACAAATAATTGAAACAGAAAATATAACTATTATACATTCAAATCATAGAATGGCCGCGTTCTATTCACAAATTTTATCATTAAAGTATAAATTTATTAATATAGCTACAGCACATGGGATTTTTTTTAACAAGAAAATTTTGACAAAATTTTGTTATAAACATACTAAAATTATTGCTTGTGGAGACATTGTTAAGAAAAATTTGATAAATGTTTATAGAATCGACCCAGATAAAATCACTGTTATCCATAATGCCGTTAAAATAAAGAAAACAGAATATAAACCAATTCTTGATAATTGTGAAAAAAAGATATTAATTGGCAATATAGGTAGACTCTCTGAAGAAAAAGGACAGATTTATTTCATATTATCCATACCAGAAATTATAAAGCATCATCCTGATGCATTATTTTTGATCATAGGTGATGGCGATGATAAAGAAAAGCTTAAGAAAGCTGCACAAAATATAGGGGTATACGAATATGTTAGATTTTTAGGATATAGAGAGGATATTATAAATATTATTACCCAATTAGATATAGTTGTTTTAACCTCATTGACAGAAGGATTGCCATTAACACCAATTGAAGCATTTTCGCAGGGGATACCAATGGTTGCCACAAAGGTAGGAGGAACTGTAGAAATAGTTCGTGATGGCGAAAATGGATATTTGGTAAAATCAAAGTCGGTATTGGAAATAGCTGAAAAAATAAATAAATTAGTAGAGGATAATGCAATATACATACGTTTTTCAAAAAATGCAAAAAAAACGTATGAAAAGGAATATTCTTTTGACGTATTTAAAAAGCGAATTGTTTCTTATTATGAAAATATCGGAGAAAACAAATGAAAAAAATATTGTTTGTACATAATACAATCCCCGAATATAGACTAAAATTTTGGGAAATCTTAAATCAAAGTAATATTATAGAAATTTTTGCTTTAAGTACTGAACTAGCAGATAAAATTTATAATTTAGAAAAAAATCTAAATTCGTTAAAAATTAAATATGCAAAAGATATTTCTATAGATAAAATCTTAGCAGAATCGTTTGATATCGTTATTCTACCTGCTATAGATACCTGGAAAGAGTTTTGTGCTTCAAGAGTTATATTGTCTTTAAAGAAAAAATATAATTATAAAACTATATATTGGTCCGAAAAGTGGGAAGCAGATTGGTATGATCAACCGTTCAGAAAAAAAATTAAAAATTTAATTCATAGGAAACTGATATCTTATGTTGCTACTAGATGTAATTTGTGTATTGCATCTGGAATGAAGTCTTTAGAATATCTTTTAATGTTAGGTATACGTAAAGAAAAAATTCAAATCGCAGTTGATAGCAGCACATCGCCTAAGAATTATCCAGAAATTAGTATTAGAAATGACTATGGAATTAACGATCAGAAAATAATATTATTTATGGGAAGATTAGTTTCTAGAAAAGGCTGTCAGGATTTAATACAAGCTTTTCAATACTATATTAAATATCAACATTGTATACTTCTTATTGCTGGTGATGGACCTGAGTATTCAGTTTGCACTCAATTGGCAGATAATAATAAAAAAATTATATTTACTGGGTTAGTTCAACCAATGAACAGACGTTTTTTTTATGAGCAAGCGGATGTTTTTGTATTACCCAGCAGATGCGAAGGCGGAGTTATAGAGGCATGGGGGCTCACCGTAAACGAGGCATTAGAATGTGGAGTACCAGTAGTTGTTTCGGATGTAGTTGGTGCTGGATATGACCTAATTGATTCAAATAATGGTGTAATATTTAGAAATGGAAACATAGAAGAACTTGCGAAAGCAATAGATTACGTGTTGAATAAGGATTACGATAAAAATAAAATCATACGTAATTATATGGCGTATTCTGTAGAAAACATGGCACATACATTTAGTAATGCTTTTAAAAATTGTTTTTGAATAAAAGGGGGAATTTTATGCATATCTTGATTGTATTAACTCAAACGGTAAGTTGTATAACAGAAACATATGAAACAGCTATGGGACTTATTGAAAATGGGATACAAGTTTCTGTTATTTTATCAAAAAATATTGAAAATTATAACGATTGGATTAAATTAAAAGATAAGATTGCCAACATATATTGGATTGATACACATACCTCTAAGAAAGATTTTCTCTTAAAAACTATAAACTTTTTTAGAAATAAGAAATCTATTCTTGATAAAATAAATGAATCAAAATTTGATTTTGTAATTGATACAATGGTGAATTATTGGGATTTGTTTATTTTAAATGGTATCCGTTCTGGAAAAAAAATAGTTTATGTACATGATCCCATCGCACATTCAGGAGCAAATAAATTTAAACAGAAATGGTGGGAAGTTCAATATAAAAATGCGGAACAGTTAATAGTTCATACAGAAAAGTTTATTCCTATTGTAGCGCAATTATATGGAAAGACAATTAATAATATTCATTATATTCCACTCGTACGTTTTTCAGGTCACCACAATAATTGGATAAAAAGTGATATGGGCCTGAACTACCAGAAAGAATGGAATTTTTTATTTTTTGGATATATTAGCAAATATAAAGGAATAGAAGTACTTGGGGATGCTTTCAAGAAGCTGTTAGAAAAAGGCTATTCAAACGTTACCTTGACAATAGCTGGTTCCGGTGATTTTTCTCCATATGAAAAACAATATAGTGAATTGAATAACGTAAATATCATTAATAGACGAATTCTTGATCAGGAAATCGGTAATTTATTTTCTTTAAAAAATGTAATAAACGTTTTACCATATATTGATGCAACTCAATCAGGAGTTATTGCAACAGCTCTTGACTTTGAAGTACCAGTTATTGCTTCGGATACTGGAGGGCTAAAAGAGCAATTAAATCATGGAAAAATCGGGGTCTTTTGTACCGCTGGAGATTCTATCTCGCTCTGTAATGCTATGGAAAAATTTATTAGCAATAAAGATGAATATGCATTTCAAAAAGAATTAATTAAGGAATTTCTGGAAAATATTGATCGCAAAACTATTGCTAAAGAACTTGTACATGCAATATCAAAATAGTTATTTGCAACAAGAATGGAGAAGTTAATATAATGAAAGTAAAAATTAATAGTAATTTTTATATTATTATTTATTTTATTTTAATGGTATTGATGAACCAAAGTATAGGATTATCGTATATAAACGTAATTTCACTTTCTTTTTTATTCATTTTGTTAAAAGATATAAACGTTAGCAAATGCCTACCAACTAAAATTTATTATATATATATATCATATGCAATGATAATCTCAATATTAAATGTAGGAAGTGGAAATATATCTTGGTATCGAATGCATATTAATTTGTTCGGATTATTAATAATGTGCTTTTTAACATCTATGATTTTGACAGAACAAACTAATATTAATCTATTTTGTATAAAAATCAGAGCGTTTTCTTGGATATTATTTTTGTGTGGTATTTTAGAATATCTCACTAAATTCAATATTACTAGATTTATGCGAAATAGTAACTATGTTGAAATATATTTGGATGGTGAGGGGAGAATTTTGTCTGTTTTTTATCATCCTTTAGGTTATGCCGCTTTTCTTATCTTACTTTTTATACTTCTTTTGTATTTTCCATATACGAATTACAAAAAAAATGTAATAATTAACATTTTATTAATTATAAATTTGCTACTTACTAAATCAAGAAGCGCGTTAATAATACTTGTATTTATCTGGATTCTTTTTAAATTTAAACATTTAAATCGATTATCTAGAAAAATTCCCGAAAAAAAGTTTGGTGTAGTGATAATGGCAATCATCGTATTGTTCATTCTAATGACAATATTCGGAAATACAATTAGCGTATTTGCATTTAGTATTTTAAAAAGATTTATAAGCTTAAGTCTTGAAAATAAAGAAGGCATTAGAGCTTTGATTATTTCAAATTTTATTAATTATTTACGAAATTCTCCAATTCAATATATAATGTTTGGTCATGGAATAGGCTACTCATATAAATTTATGGAATTACATCCAATATCATATTGGATTGATGGAAAACGGTATCTATGGTCACAGACCACAGATAATACATATATTTCGATTATTTTAGATTACGGATTAATAGGATTTTTTATTTATGTTTTTATTATTATTATTACCATCAAAGTATTTATTACCAGCAAAAATGAAAAAGCAGAAATGGCATCTCTAATATTAATTTCGCTTTTTATACTTCTGTTTATTATGGAGGGACTATATTGGCCAACGATCATGTTCACCTTTGCATTTGCACTTGGAGTTATGAATAAACAAACAACTGTAGGGAATTTATTAAGAAGTAAGAGGGGAATTTGATTATATGATACAAAAAAAATCTATTGGAATTAATGCTTGCATGAGTGTTTTAAATTCAATAATGAGCATAGTATTTCCTTTGATTACATTTCCTTATATAACACGAATTTTTGGGGTTGAAGATTTAGGCAAATACAATTTTGCCAAAAATTTCGTTGACATTTTCTGCACATTGGCTTTTCTTGGAATTCCAACTTATGCAATTAGAGAGGGCGCTAAAATAAGGGATAATAAAGAAAAAATAGATAATTTGTTAAGTGAACTTTTTACAATTGGATTATACTCCAGCATAATTATTTCTTTTCTTACAATTACAATATCATTTGGCGTTCCAGCGTTACATAAATATACAATTCTTATTTCTATTTTTACCGTGATTATTCCATTCAAGATGATGGGACAAGAATGGATATACAATATTTATGAAGATTTCACTGCATTCAGTTTAATTTCAGTAATGATGAATGCTATTTCAATCGTTTTAATGTTTATCTTCATACATACTCAAAAGGATTTGAAAGCATATGCGCTAATAACTGTTATCAGTACTGCCGGTGTCAATATAATAATGTTCTTTTATGGACAAAGATATTGTAAAGTAAGAATTTTAAAAAGGACAAACTTAAAAAAACACGGAAAAGCAATTTTCGTTCTTTTTTCTACATATATATCAGTTATGATTTACAATAAAACGGATACAGCTTTGCTTGGGTTACTGTGTGGAGACTATCAAGTAGGAATATATAGCGTTTCTACAAAAATCTATAATATGATAAAAACTTGTTTATTAGCTTTAACTAATGTATTACAAGCTCAAGCAGTTATTAATATGGCCAGTAAACAGCAAGATAGAATTAACGAATATTTAAACAAATGTTTCAATCTGATATTAACATTTGTAATGCCTTGCATTTTTGGAATTATGATTACGTCTTCCGATATAATAGAATTAATATCTGGTGATGCTTATTTGTCGGCACGAAATTCACTTATAATATTAAGTATAGCATTGTTTTTTTCACTTTTCTCTACAATGCAAAGTAGCTGTATTTTAATACCTAATGGGGACGAAATTTTCACTTTGAAAGGGGCCATTTACGGAGCAACTGTTAATTTTGCTTCGAATTTTATCTGCATTCCATTATGGAAAGAAAATGGAGCAGCTTTAACAACATTGATAGCAGAAGCAGTTGTATTTTTTTATTATTTTAAAAGATGTAAGAGGTATTATAAATATAGAGATTTTAAATTTTTATCAAAATGTATTACTTGTTGTCTTATTATGAGCATGCTCACTTATTTTTTCAGAATTTTTGTCAATCCTTTAATACTGAGAATAGTAATTGAAATTGTAATTGCTGTAGTTGTTTACAGTTTTCTTCAGGTTTTGACAAAAAATCCATTTGCAATTGATGCATTGCACAGAATGAAGGAGAAATATTATGGGACGCAACATTGATTACCTTATATCCGAAACAAAAAAATTTGAATATATATCATTTGATGTTTTTGATACGCTACTATTTAGAAATGTAGGAGATTATAAAGATATTTTTTATTTTATTGAAGAAAAATATAATCAGCAGTTCTCCGATAAAATAAGTAATTTTAGAACAGCTAGAATTATCGCAGAACAACAAGCCCGAAATGAAAGCCAAAAAGAGGATATTACATTTGATGATATTTATAACAAATTAAATTATTCAGATCACATCAAAAATACGCTTAAAAAAATAGAATTACAAAGTGAATTTGAATCCGTATTTCCCAATATTGTAATGGTTGATTTTTTATTAAACTGCAAAAGAAACGGTAAGAAAATTATCATTACAACCGACATGTATCTTCCTAATGATGTAATTTATAAGATGTTAAAAAAATGTGGAATTCGCAAGGAATATATAAACAATATTTTTATAAGCGGTGAAATAGGTCTATCCAAATATTCCGGAAGACTATTTCATTATATTCTTAATACACTAAAAATTAATTCTAATAGTATTTGTCATATTGGTGATAACAAAATATCCGATATAAAGCGGCCTAAAGATTATGGTATAAAAAGTTTTTTTCGCATATATAATTTGCCTATTGAAATGTATGGTTGGAGAACTTCAAATTGGAAATTAAACTATATAGTTAAATTGGCTCAGAGTAATTATTCAAATTGTAATCCAATTCCACCATACCGAATCGCTTGTTCTGCCATGGGTCCTTTTATTATATCATTTTGCAATTGGCTTAAAGAAATATCCGAAAAAGAGGGAACAATCGGTTTTGTAGCAAGGGAGGGATATTTGTTAAAAAAATGCTTTGATCTATTATATCCAGAACAAAATAATTTATATGTTAGATATAATAAAAATGTTTTAAGATTACCAATGTTATATTTAAATCCCACTATTGAATGTTTCTTGAAAACTATTCCATATCGAAATTACTATACAAAAAATGAAATATATACACTTTTACACATAGATAATATTTCAAAAATAGAACAAATAAATAAATTAACTTCATTTGATCAAGTACAACGTTCTGATATGTATGATGAGAAATTTAATAATTGGTTTTTAAAGGTTTTAAATATTATACATGAAGAAATTGAGGAGCAATATAAGATTTTAACGGAGGAATTGATTTTATTATCTAAAATTACAAATAAAGTACTTTTGGTAAATAATAGCCTTAACGGTAACGCTCAAAGTATGTTAAATATTATATGTAAAAAATCAACTATTAATCTAACTTTTTGTGGAGTCCAATTTATAGCAACTAAAAAATGTAAAGAAACACAAAGAGAAAATTTACATGTATTTTTTGATGATAGCGGCGTTGATGCTGCGTATAAAAGAATTTTTGCAAACTATTCTCTTTTAATAGAACATTTAATGTTTGAAGAATGTGGATCAGCAAAAATTATTAAAAAAAATAATTCAAAACCAATATATATTTTAGATAATCTCGGAATTGAAATAAAAAATCATAGTATAATAACACCAATTCAAGACAGCACTATTTTATATGTTAGAAAGTGGAAAGAAAATGGATTTAACATTAACCCTAATCTCGGTATAGCTTTATTAATAAAATTTTTATCTAACCCATTCAAGAGTGATGTTGAATATTTAAGAAATCTTTATGATAAAGATTTCTTTGGTATTAGCATGCTTATAGAAACTTCAGTAATAGGGGAGAAAAATATTATAAGTAAGGTAAGAAATATTAAAGATTATGATAAAGTAAAATGGCTTGATGGTTTAATAAAAATCGATTCTTCATATCGATTCATCGGTAAAATTTTTAAAAACTATAAAGCTCTTATGGATAAGGAGAAATATTAGATGATTATAAAAAAATTAAAAAATAAACTTGATAATTGGAGATTTAAACATGGAACACCAGAGTTTAGAGCTGAGTTCATGCGTACCAAAGTTGCATATATGGGAAAAAATGTTAAATTGTTTACATGGACTCTTGGAACAGAACCATATTTAATAAAAATACATGATAATGTTAATGTGGCTTCAGAAGTAATGTTTATTAATCATGATGTTTCAGTATTCAACATGAGTAGATACTTAGGATTAGACTATACCTTAGACAAAGTGGGGACAATAGAACTTTGGGACAACTGTATGATAGGTGCTAGGACTATTTTAATGCCAGGATGTAGTGTTGGAAAAAATTCTGTTGTAGCAGCAGGAAGTGTTGTTACTAAACGAATACCAGATAATGAGGTATGGGGTGGAAATCCTGCACATTTCATAATGAAAGTAGATGAGTACGCATTAAGCCTCGTTAAAAAAAATAATGAATATCCATGGATCAAAAATAATAAATTTGTAGTTCCTCAAGGAAGTAAGCAGCTTTTTAATCTTAGACAAAAATATTTATTTAAAAGTTAGGTACATTGCAAACCCTCCGCCAACTGTTCTAAACTAAACAATAAAAAGAAGGTATACTATGTTCAACTATTCTTAAGGAGAAAATCATTATTATGAATACTAAAAAATGCAGAAATTCTAATATGGAACTTTTACGAATATGTGCAATGTTAATGATTATTATATTTCATATGGTGCGTCATTGCGTAAATATACAATTGACAGATGGCAATTCAATAGCAAGATGGGGAAATGGTTTATTTAATTATCCTGCTTTTTATAAGAAATTATTAATATTAGTATCAATAATGCCATTAGGAATTATTGCAAATGCAATATTTATTTTGATTTCAGGCTATTTTATGTCAAATAAAATACGTATGAATATAGTAGGAACGGCCAGAAAATTATTATCCCAATTAGTGAGCGCAACGGTGCTTTTGGTCATTGTGTCAATGTTAGTGCGAAGCTGTGTTAAAATACATGAAGCGGAAGCAAATATAAAGGCTTTGGATGTCCAAATATTTAATGGCTATTATTGGTTTGTAGGCTATTATTTTTCAGTGATATTAACAGCAGCATTATTTTTAAATAAATTGTTGCAAAAAATAAATGAAAAACAATATCTAACATTTTTAACTATTTGTTTTGTGGTAATACAACTTGGATGGTTAGGCTCTTTGATAGATAATTTTGCAGTTGGGTTAAGAACACTATTGGCAGGGATTTTTCTGTATTCCTTTGGCGGATACATTCAAAAATATAATCCATTTAAGCGATTACGATTTTCTTCATTATGTTTAATAATACTAGTTGTATATATATTGATTTACATATCAAATTATAATATTACAATGAATAATATTGAACAGTATCTGTATTACGGAAGTAACGGCGAATTTTACCAGGTACTACCGTCTTTTGAAAATTATAGTATTATAGTAATAATTATGGGGATAACTTTGTTCGAGATGTTTAAGCGGATTAGAATACCACAAAGTACAATTATAAATTATCTAGGAAGTTCAACTTTTATGGTATATTTGATTCATGATAATGATTTCTTTTATAGTTTGTGGAATACACAAGACTGGATAACTCTTTTATATTATCGTCCGTATGCATTTATATTTAAAATTTTGATATGGACATTGATTACATTTATGATTGGAGTAACTGCATACATACTATATACATATGTGTTAAAAATATTTACAAAATATAAATATTTATTCTTGAAGAGTAGTTGAGGCAACCTGTAAGAAAAGAAGCATCGAAAATGGGGAAAATCCGGGCAAAATCTATTTAAGAAGGTAGAAAGTAAGCGCATAATTTCTGGGTAACTTTTCATCTGCCGTTTTGTAGTCCATAATGATGATAGTAAATAGATTTTTACTCCACTCCGTTGATAGGTGTATATTCCGTTCCAAGTGAACCACTTGCACGGTCAAACTGAGCCAGTCCCACGGAGGATGAGAGCCACCCTCACGGAGACTGAGCCAATGCTATTTTATGCTAATTATCAGGCAACTGCCTGTTAATTATAAATACAACTGAATAAATCATAGGTCATAGTAATCGTCTGGTAAAGGTCAAACCACGCGCCTTTCACTAAATCCATTTTTAGTGCATACTTGAGAAAAACAATAGATTTTTTCAAGGGAGGACTAAACACTATGGATCAGTGTACTCATGAAGTCCGTGCAGAGTACTGGAAAAAGATCATTCAGGCCTGCGGTCAGAGACCAGCAGGCCAGTCGGCAAAAAGCTGGATGAATGAGAATGGTATTAGGGAACAAAGCTACTATCATTGGCAGCGACGGTTCCGGAAACAGGCCTATGAAGAAATGAAGTAAAGGTCAAACCACTCGCCTTTCGCTAAATCCATTTTTAGTGCATACTTGAGAAAAACAATAGATTTTTTCAAGGGAGGACTAAAGACTATGGATCAGTACACTCATGAAGTCCGTGCAGAGTATTGGAAAAAGATCATCCAGGCCTGTGGTCAGAGACCAGCAGGCCAGTCGGCAAAAAGCTGGATGAATGAGAATGGTATTAGGGAACAAAGCTACTATCATTGGCAGCGACGGTTCCGGAAACAGGCCTATGAAGAAATGAAGGGAAACTCTTCCGTTCCTGCCGTGACCGAGAAAACAGAACTGTCTTTTGTTGAAATCCCATGCCACACTTCTGCGGAAACAAATACATACATGGTTTCCGACAAACCTGTTGCAACGATTCGGACGGCAACGTTACAGATTGATATTTCCAATAAAATCTCGGATGCGCTCCTGAGCCGGATTATTCAGGAGGTGTCCCATGCTTGAAGATGCTGCTGGTATTCGCCGTGTTGTTCTTGCCTGCGGCACGGTTGATCTGAGAAAGGGCATTGATGGACTGGCAACGATCATCGGAGATAAGTATGGTCAAAATCCATTTGAGAAGGGAACGCTCTTTTTGTTTTGCGGGAAGCGTTCCGATCGGTGCAAAGGGCTCTTGTGGATGGGAACAGGATTCCTGCTTCTATATAAACGCTTTGAAGCAGGACGGTTATCCTGGCCAAGAAACATACAGGAAGCTGCAGATCTTACCGAAGAGCAGTACAAGTATCTTATGATGGGTTTAAATCCCCTGGATCCCAAAATCAAAGATGTCGATCCGAAAAATATCTATTGAAACGTTTGTACAAAACAGAGAAAATATATTTTCTGTTTTGGTACTGAAAAGAACTGCTATCGTTTACAATGGATGACCGGATCAGAACAATTCATTCGTCTGCTATCAGGCAGGAACGATGCAATTGCACCTTGAAAACCCTATATTTCCAAAGGCTGACATACGAATTCTGATG
>OGYT01001359.1_pt1 | contig 16264 bp, 10 predicted proteins | sample 1576631 | NCBI WGS metagenome assembly OGYT01 (sample SAMEA3541588, study PRJEB24748) | human gut metagenome | biome: human gut; feature: human-associated habitat; material: faeces | place: China | collected 2012
AACATGAGATTAGAAAATTGATTTAATTTTGTCGCATTACTTATTGCAATTCAAGATATTGTAAAAATAGCTTCATTTCATTAGGATAATCCAGAACTAACTGTGGATGATATCCTAATGCAAATTTTATATAGGTCTCATCCCCAAACAAATTATTATACTTCTTATATAGTTGGGGAATATTTGTCATAGCAATTAACCCAATATTATATTCTTTAGCTTTTTTTAATAAAGAAAATTTATCATTGTATAGATCTGGATGACAATGAAAATCTATAATATCAATCATTTCTTATAATCTCCGATATAAATCTATTAATTTCATCAATACCACGACAATACATTTCAGCCAAACTATTTAAATTCTCATCTAAAACACCGGATTTTTGTATTTCAAGTATCGCACTACTTTTCTTAAATTTTCTTATTTTCTGTAAAAATGCATTTTTATTTAACTTTGCCACTTCAGACTTAGTCAACAAAAAATCTCTAACAGTGGTTTTATCCTCTCCAAAAGCATTAAACAAAGCAGCCCTTCTAATTATACAAGGTATACAGGAACCACAATGCATTGTTTCACTATGTTTACTATATCGTCCTAAATCAGGATGAGAACAAGACATTGTTTTAACATAATTTGTTTTTAATAGCTCTTGATTTTTACATTCTAATACCATTTCTCCTTTTGTTTTAATCTGATATGGATTTTTGATTGATATTTTTAATTCCATTTTTTTTACCAGATCCTTTAATTTTTTTATATAATACGGATGCGTCGTACGGGTACTACTACTTCCAAACCTAGCACCTGATAAAGGTATATTTAAAGATATAAAGCCATTCTCAGGAATATACATTTCTGTATCTACATTAAATGCAGATGCCATTACTATTGCATGTGAAAAAAACATAAAAGAACGAGTTCTCGTTGTATCTTCAAGTGCATGCTTACAAGCTACATAAAATTGTATATAATCAGAATCATCTAGTCCATAAGTATCTTTCAAACACGTAAACACCTTATCTTGATATTCCTTGGTTCCTTTTCCCCCACCATAATGACTAATAAATAAAACTTTATTCTTTTCTTCTTCCAATAAGTCTATAGCTCCAATAAATGAATCGAGTCCACCTGATAATAGACATACTTTATCATAATACTTAATATCAGTTTTTTCATATCTTTTACTTTTATAATATATATCTTCATCCAACTTAACCTTTTCCCTAAAGGAAAATTCCCAGTTATCTCCACTTAAAAAATTAATCATTTCTTCTAACAAGAGCTTATTGCTATTCCAAAAATCAATATTTGAAACCGGTATATTTAGTTCAATTGTTCTTGTCCAATTATCCAATTGTTTATTACGTAAAATTTTTCGGTCCATCGCAAATACAAATACTGAAATATAGAGCAAATCAACAGCCAATGGTGAAAACTTACCATTAAACTTCATCTTTTTATCCCAAAAATGAAATCCAATATCCGAAGAACAATTAATATCTATATAATCATCATAACCATCTGGAACATTATTTTTTTTATCATTACTACAAAAAACCTTCACAACTAAGCCTCCATAATTTCTAAACACATTTCAAAAATACCATCATACATATCTTTAGAAAAAATATTATCCTTATTTTGTTTAAAAGCCTCTTCAACACTTGCTTTTATATAATCCTGCATAGACGCTTCGACTTGAACTAACTCATCTAGATTATTTCCATATTTTTCAAAAGAATATCCAAAATCCACAAGCATTTGTTGCCAAATTAAATCAGAAAAAAAGTATTGCATAAGTAATTTTGCAGCGTCAGAATCTAGTTTATCATCATCTAAATTTAATTCTAAAAGTTTTTCTAAAGTATTTGCTGTAGCTGTTCTTATTGCAATGTCATTTTTAGATACGGCCTCTTCTTGCACATAATTAACTAACTTCGACATTGCTTCTTGCAAAGAACTACCTTTTATAGATATTCCAATATCATTAAGAGTTTGCGATATACCGTTTTTAACAAAACTTTCAAATACATTACCAAGCTTTATAGTTGCATTCTTACCAATATTGCCAATAAGTCTACTTGAACCACCAGAAGCTTTAATATAAGTGCGCGCTATTTGTTTAGGAGAACCTATAGTCTTATTAGAAGAAATATATTTACTCATCAAACCTTTTGCTGTGGTCCAATCAGATCTATGACTTTCAATCTTTTTATCATCATCTATATTAAAATCATCTGGTAATAATCCTCTACCCACTTTACCTTTAAATGAACTTGATGTCCCCATGCTATCCTCCTCCAACTATTAAATTATCTTTTTATTCTTATCATCCCAGATTTCTAGCAAACTATTAATGTCTACTTCATTAATAGTTTTTAAAGCTTCTACATGAACAATCATTGCTTTAGTTATATCGTTTGCTGGAATCAATTTTAACTTACTTACCGCTTCGCGGAAGCACTGATTATTAGTTTGTACAATCTCTACAATTCCCTTTATTACATTAATATTTTTCTTTGCTTTATTAGTAATAAAAGAGTTATATAATACATCTATCATAGTATTACACTCAGCCTCAGAAATCTCTTTAATAAGTCCTTGTGCACGAGTTATTAAAATATCACTATCGCCCAAATAAGCATCAATTATTTTAGCTGCAGAATCAGAAAGTTTAATATTCGATACATAATTGAATATAGTATTGGTATTTCTTGATAGATAAAAATATGGCTCTAAATTTTCTTGTTCAATATTAGGAGCTTCGTTCATCCACTTCTCAAACCAATCATCTTTCCATTTTTTTTCATGACTGCTATTTGTATTCTTTTGTTTCTTAGTTTCCACATTACCATAAGATTTATATGCATTTAAAACTAAATCTAACTCGCCTTTGCCATATAAATCTATAAAATCCATAAAAATATTAGGTTTAACATATTGAAGCATCATCATTTTTACAAGTACTTGCTCATTTATTTTAATATTTTTAAATCCTGCAACATTTTTTCTCATTTCAAATTCATTTAAAAACCGTTTGAACTGTCTTGGATTACCATTTAAACCACTATTTAACAAGAATGATATCCTTTTCGACAAGCTATATGCATCCAAAATTTTTTCTCTATCAGAAAGCTCGATATTATCAGGTAATTGAAACTTTGTTGTATTTAATCTAAACTGTTCAATACACTTAGTTTTAAAATTCGCAAATGATTGATCATCTATCAATTTAGAACAAAACAACAATGTCAGATACATTTCTGTTTCTGATACCGTCATTGTAGGTATTCTTATAGGATATTGTATTATTTTTTCTAAATACTCTTTACCAATATTTATTTTGTGTTCTACATCAAATATACTATCAGAGTATTTTTGACGAATTGCATACGAAATTTGTCTCTCGTCAGCTCCAAAAACAAATGCTACTTTCCCATCAAACAAGAATAGTCTCATTGCTTCGAATATTTCTAATATAGTATCTGGTAAACATCTGTCCATTTCATCTATATATATTACAACACGAGAAAGCCCACTTTCTTGAATTAAGGCCCCAAACTGTTCTCTAAAATTTGATATATCATCTCTAAGTGATTTATGTGAAGTTAGTGCTTCATAATTTTCTTTAATATTTCTAATGTATGATCCTAAATCACTACCTATCGTCTTAGTCATCTCACCAAAATTAAGTGGATTTATAATAGTTGACATAATAGTCGGAGAGTTTTTTACAAGCAGAGTAGATAAATCAAATAAATTTACACTTCGTCTTAACTTTACAAGCTTATTTGTTGGTTTTTCTTTTTGTTCTAGTTCTATCTCAAGTTCATCTAAAATACGATTAATCACAGTTTTTTTAGTATCACCATAATCCTCAAATAACCAAGCGTTAAAGTTTATAATCATAATACTTTTATCTAATTCTTTAAGAGAATTCTGACTAATTGACATAATACTTGATTTACCACTTCCCCAATCTCCATAAACCCCAATACTTGCAGGTAATAAGCTATCATCTATTATTATATGATTAACCAAATCTGCAATATATTCAAAATCAATAAAATCGATATTTGACTCACTATCTTTCCACATATCTAACTTTTCACTCCCCATCTACACCAAAAGCCTCCCACCAAATTGACGGGAGGCTTTATATACACACTAAAAATTCAATAACTCCCTTTCAAACTTATTCTTTTACCTTTCAGTTGAATTCAGAATCACTCAAAAAGTACAGTTAATGAATTTATAAATCAATATTTCTTATTATTCCCACTCAATTGTAGCAGGTGGTTTAGATGTAATATCGTACACGATACGGTTAATGTGTTGTACTTCGTTTACGATACGACGGGAGATTGTGTCCAATACGTCGTAAGGGATGCGTGCCCAGTCAGCAGTCATGAAGTCTGTTGTTGTTACGCCACGCAATGCCAATGTGTAGTCGTATGTACGGAAGTCACCCATAACGCCTACAGTACGTGTAGATGTTAATACTGCAAAGTATTGGTTGATGCTACGATCAAGGCCAGCTTTTGCAATTTCGTCACGGAAAATGTAGTCCGCATCACGCAAGATGTCGAGTTTGTCTTTCGTGATTTCGCCCATTACACGGATAGCAAGTCCAGGACCTGGGAATGGTTGACGCCATACAAGGTAGTCCGCCAAACCTAATTCAGCACCAAGTTCACGTACTTCGTCTTTGAAGAGGTTACGCAATGGTTCGATAAGGCCTTTAAAGTCTACCACTGCAGGCAAGCCGCCTACGTTGTGGTGAGATTTGATAACTTCAGCTTCGCCAGTACCGGACTCGATAACGTCAGGATAAATAGTACCTTGCGCTAAGAAATCAACGGAACCAATTTTACGACCTTCGTCTTCAAATACACGGATGAATTCTTCGCCGATAGCTTTACGTTTTGCTTCAGGATCTTCAAGGCCAGCTAATTTATCTAAGAAACGTTTTTCAGCATCTACGCGAATGAAATGCATGCCGGAATCTTTGAAAGCTGCTTCTACTTCGTCACCTTCATTTTTACGCATTAAACCATGGTCAACGAAGATACAAGTCAATTGATCGCCTACAGCTTTAGAAATAAGAGCTGCCGCAACGGAGCTATCTACGCCACCAGACAATGCCAATAATACTTTGCCATCCCCTACTGTGTTACGGATATCTTCAATAGCAGTTTTAGCATAGTTTGCCATTGTCCATGTGCCTGTGAAACCACATACTTCGTACAAGAAGTTGTGAAGCATTTCTTTACCATGTTCCGTGTGCAACACTTCTGCATGGTATTGCATAGCATATAGTTTGCGTTCTGTATTTTGCATGGATGCAACAGGGCAATCCTTAGTATGTGCTACAATTTCAAAGCCTTCAGGAACTTTTGCTACATAGTCAACGTGAGACATCCAAACAACTTGATCTTCTTCCAAGCCTTTGAACAATGGAGATGTAGTGTCTACTTTAGTAGGTGTTTTACCAAATTCACGATTGTCCGCAGATTTAACTTCGCCACCCAATGTATGCGCCATAAATTGCATACCATAGCACATGCCAAGAATAGGAATACCAAGTTCAAAAATCTCTTTCTCAATTTTTGGAGAGTTTTCTTCATACACGCTGTTAGGACCGCCTGTGAAGATGATACCTTGCGGTTTTAATTCCTTAATTTTTTCCAGCGCTTTGTTGTATGGATATACTTCGCAGTATACGTGATTTTCACGAACACGGCGCGCGATCAATTGGTTATATTGACCACCAAAGTCAACAACAATTACAAATTCCTTGTTTTCCATGCCTTCCTCCATATGCATCTATTTGTGAAAGTATATTCACTATTTTTTATGCCCATACATTTCTGTAGTGGGGGTGCGTTTTTCCGAGCCAAACGCTAATTTTTCATTACAGTTTATTATACCATAGGAAGTATAACGACTCCACATATTCCGTATATGGATTATAAATAGGAATCCAATGTTCGGATTTTTATTTATATAGCTATAAATATGTACTTAAATTCAAATCTGAGATACTAGAATACGATTTTAAGATTAGAATATAAATTCAAGATATTAAGACGCAGATTTAAAATCCTAACATTCAGTTTAAAAGACTGAAATACAGTTTTAACGTACAGCTTAGTTTGCTGTTATATTACTCTTTAAACTCCTTAACATCCTTCCGTTTATACATTTTCACGGCCCCTACAGGACATATCGAATAACAATCGCCACAACCGATACAGCCTTTCCCAATAATAAATCGAGTCTTCCCTTCGGTGATGCATTGAACAGGACAATCCTCAGCGCAAGCACCGCATTTAACACAAGTGTCATCAATATTAAATTTTAGATTTCCCATTATACATCACCTCCTATGCATTCTTTATCTATTAGCCTTTACAAATCTACGTAATCATAAGTACCTATTACGATCCATGTAATTTTTATTATGATTCATGTAATTTTGCAATCATCTATGTAATTTCACAATCAAATAACATATATATTTTCAGATACTACCAGTTAAAAGTATTTATTTTTAACTGGTAGTATCTGGAATAAACACATTTATCTGTGCAAACTTAACATTATCTACTTTTACTTCTTCTTATTTAGCTCATTATTGTACGCAATAGCCGAATAGATTGCCTTTGCCACGCCTTGATGGTTATTATCTGTCGTTTCGTAGCGAGCTACTTCTTTAATGTTCGGCTTGCTATTGCCCATGGCTACGCCTGCACCCGCAAAGCGTAACATAGATAGATCATTTTCGCTATCCCCCAGTGTCATTACCTCGTCAGGACTTAAGCCCCAGTGTTTGGCCAAAGCTTCTACGGCTGTGCCCTTTGTAGTGTGGGGCAATACAAACTCTAAATTACCCTCACTAGAGAGCAGCACATCATAGAAGCGTTCACGGCCTGTACCGTCGTGGGATAAACCTTGATATTCATCTCGTAAGTCTTGCAAGATACGCTGACGCATCGGCTCGTCACCGTAGAAAATTTGAATTTTCTCAGGTCCTTCATCTAAGACTTCCATATGAGCTAACAAATCACATACCATTGTCCGCGTCGCCAAGATAAATGGACGAATATTAGGTCTAAAAAAGAAATTGGATTGCTCAATTTCACATTCAGACATCTTTACCTTTGCTGCTTCATTACCTTCCACCAATGCATAGTGGTCGTACGTTGCTCCTGGCAAATGGATGTGTAATGTACTAGAAACCTGACCATCTATTGTATTAGGCAGATGATTATTTATAGTGCTAGACACATGATTATTCATGATGTTAGGTAGATGATTATCCATTATGCCATGCAACGTCATTTTATTACTGCCACTTCGTTCACAAGCGCACGCCCCTAAGCGTTCAGGCGTAATGCATCTAGATGGCGGATACATGCCAAAGATTTGATCTTTCACATAGGCCTCTACATATACGCCATAGGTTAACAGTTTTCGTAACAAGTGTAGAGCTTGTTCTTTATCAAAATTCACGTGAAATAGACTACGGTTTTCATCCTTGTCCATCACATAAGCGCCATTGGTGCACATGAAATAGCGCAAGCAAGGCAGTTTTTCGATGACATCATTCATCTCATTCCAAGCGCGGCCAGAAGCAATGGCTACGCGAATCCCACTTTCACGAGCCGCACGAATCGCCTCAATGGCATCCTCAGGAATTGCTTTCGCATCATTTACCAAGGTACCATCTACATCGGATGCGATAAATCGAATTGATTTATCACCTACAAGACCAATATAATTTTTTATAGTTAATGTTTCCTTTGAGGACATACAACCTCCCTCATAGTATCTAAAATAGATTTATCAATATCTTGAATTTCAAATGAGTATCCTCATAGTATTTATAATACACTTACACACATCTTGAATTTTAGATGCGTATCTTCATAGTATTCTATGGTTATTCTCATAGTATCTAAGATTATTCCCCTAGAGATCCTGTAAATTCAGCTACGATTTCTTCTAAGGTTGTTGGGTTTTCTACGAGTCGTAGTAAAGCGCCACCAATAATATTAGCGCCATCGATGATAGTTTGTTCAATGGTAGGCTCTAACATGGCAGCGGCAAATTCTTTAGAATGGCACACCTTCGGCTCGCCAGAGAGGCGTAATTTAGGATGGAGTGCTGCACATTGATAACTTACATTGCCAATATCTGAACTACCTCCAAGCGCTGCAGCACCTGGTTCAAAATCGAGGCCCATGTCGGCCATTACCTCTTCGATAAGCTTTGTGCCACGATGGTTTTGGTTCATATCATCATAAGGGTTGCCATAAAACTCTACATCCACAGTTGTACCTGTACAAAGGGCAGCCCCTTCAAAGATTTTTTTGATTTGCTCAGATAAACCATTCAAGTACTCACGCTCCGTATGACGCACGGTAACCTCTAATTCACCGAAGGCAGGAATTACATTGGATGCGGTACCTCCAGCAATGATCCACGTGCCGATGCGCGTTTCAGGGCGCACTTGTTGGCGCATCATATCCATAGCATGGATAGCGAGTTGCACACCATTCACCGCATTGATGCCATTCCAAGGCTCGCCTGCCGCATGGGCTGGTTTACCGTGGAATTTAGCACGGAAGCAATCGAGTGCCAAGAATTGTGAATTAGGACGCGTTTCCTCGCCGTCGAGGTGAACCATGATGGCAAAATCGTATTCTTTAAACACCCCTGCATTGCACATATCAACCTTACACCCCATCGCTTCTTCGTCTGGTGTGCCGATAATATCGATATCCATGTTGAAAGCTACGCCCTCTTGTTGCATCTTATGCAGTATCAATGCAGCCAACACGCTCATAGAACCACTGGCGGAGTGGCCGCACGCATGACCTACCTCAGGTAGTGCATCGTATTCACAAAGTATGGCTAAGCGACCTTTTGGATTCTCTACTTTTACGGCAGACGCCTTGAAGGCAGTCAGCAAATCACAAAATTCATAGGTTACGTCCATGCCATATGTTTCGAGAACTTTACCTATGGTTTTGACAGACTCGAATTCTTGACTAGAAATCTCAGGGTTTTTAGCTAATGTATAATTCACCGCAAAAGCATCGGGAGCGAAGCTTTTACAAAGATCTGAAAATGTATGCGTAAGGGACATAGCTCCTCCAATAATATAAATAAATTTATATAAATAAATGGATATGAACGGCTTTACCTAAGCCAATTAAGATAAATTAATACGGTTCGAAAACTAACATAAACAACAGAGATATGATATATCTAAAATCAGTCCAAATGAAAGCCATTTTTAAATATGAAACTCATGTACTCTTAATTATACAATGTTATTGCCTATTGGTGTAAAATTCCGTACAATATAAACAGAAATGTATAAACCATGTATATGGATGTTTGAGGAGGATACTATGTTTAAGTTCAAAAAATTGACAGCCATCGCCCTCGTAGCGGTAGCAGCAATGGGTTTATTGGCTGGTTGTGGCAACGACAAACCTAAAATGACACAACAAGAAGGTGTATTGCGTGTAGGTTCTGAAACTACATTCCCACCATTCGAATTCACTGAAGGCGACAAATACGTTGGTTTCGACGTTGATTTGTCCGAAGCAATTTCCAAAAAAATCGGCCTAAAAATGGAATTCAAATCCATGGGCTTTGACGCTTTGATTCCAGCGATTCAATCTGGCGATATCGACATGATTGCTGCAGGCATCAACGCTACTCCAGAACGTGAAAAAGTATTGGACTTCTCCGATGTGTACTTCGACCAAGGCGGTTTCATTACAGTTGTTCGTAAAGATAACACTACCATCCACAACATGGACGAACTAGCAGGCAAAACTGTAGGTGTTCAAATCGGCACAATCCCGGTTGAAATGGCTCAAAAAATCCCTGGTACAACAGTAAAACAAATCGATTCCAATGCTAATATCTTTATGGAATTGAAAGCCGGTACAATCGATGGTGCTATCATCGATAACGCAGTGGCTATGTACTACCTAAAACAAGGTGCTGATCAAGATCTTAAACTCGTAGGCGAACCTACTAAATCCCCTGGCACAGTGCTTGGCGTAAAAAAAGGCAACAAAGCTTTACAAGAAGCTGTTAATAAAGCTCTTAAAGAACTTAAAGAAGACGGCACTTACCAAAAAATCTACGACAAATGGTTTGGTAATTACAGCCAAAAATAATATCTATCCTTATGCTTTAGGGTAAACACAATCCCCTCTGAAAGATTTCAGACATCACATAAAATGTGTGACAACAGATCTTTTTCAGGGGGGATTTTTTACGCTTAAATACAACACATACTGAAGCTTCCATATTAAATGGGATTAAATACAGGCATATTAGAAATAAGCTAGTATATTGTGAAAACAGTTAAACGATATCAATATGATATCAGATATCAATAGAAGACATACAGATATACTAGCATTGCCTCTTTTACGGTACCTAACGTTCGTTATATAATAAATATGTATTCTATCGTATAAAAGGAGGCCTAATGGCACAGTACTTTACGGAACGCCTGCAAAAGGTCTTCCACATGATTTTTACATCCTACAATCAAAAAATGGCTCAAGAAGGCTTGCGTCAATTAGAACTTATCGTCAATAATCAGCAAGGTGCCGTACAAACTGATCATCGCACCTTGCGAAACGATATGACCACCCTTCTTGAAAGTGATATAGATACTAAAGAAGATGCTCTCAAAATAGCCAACGATCCAGAGACCCGAGAGCTAGGTGATGCATATGCCCTCTTGGCACGTGTCTATGCAGGGCCTCGCTTTACCTGGGAAGAGTCTAATTTTCCAGAGGACAACATGCGCACTTATCAGTGCTTACACGATAGCATTCGCCGTTGTAGCCCTATCGGTACATTACAAGCCTTGCGTATCAAAGGCTCCATCACGCCTACAGTGGAGAAGGATATGCAAATCTCCTTCGACGATGCTTTCCGCATTGTCTATGACCATGCGAATCGAGGCGATGCCTATTGCCAATATGTTATAGGAAACGTCTTTTTCTGGCGCGACGATAATCGCATCAATTCCGCAGAAGCTATGTTAACACCTCCTCCCATGAGCTGGTCTAAACGCATTCTAAAAAGCCTTACAGCTGGCTCTGTACAGGATCGCATCGCCGCCTTGCAAGGCACTGTGCCAGACGATAAATTACAAGAAAAAGCGTCCAGCCTTGCCAAAGAATGGTTTAATAAGGCTCTCGACAACGGTCTTGCCATGTTCCAAGGGAACCTGCGCAATATCTATATCGACGAAGCCGACTTTGCCAATGCGCGCCGTGTCGCCAAAACTGCGGCCGAGCTTGGCAACCCTGCCATGATGCTATATACAGGCCTCGACTGCCATGAAAACGGTAAATTCGAGGATGCTTTCACGTGGTTCACTAAAGGTGCCGCCTTAGGTCAATCTGAAAGCATCGCAGAATTAGCGGATTATTACTATCATTTCTATGATTCCAAACATTTACGTTGTACGATCCCCTACGATCCGGTAAAAGCCATAGGTCTCTACCGCCGTGCGGCAACAAAAGAGTTTAGTGATGCGGGCTACACCGCCTTACAGGCGGCTTTTGGCTATATCTTTCACATAGGCCACCTGCCTCTCGACTGGGGGCTAATTGCAGACTTAACGCATATGGCGGCTACAAAAGATCGTTTTATGTTCGCCTTGCCCTATATCGGTTATATGCGAATCCACGGCTTAGGGGTGACGAAAAACATCCGCTTCGGTGTACAATCGTTACTGCGTGTCTTAGATGAAGAACAACGAGCCTTTGACGAGGAAAATCGCGTTCTTTTCTACGATATTACGCGCGCTTTAACACGTGTTGCCTTGGGCTATGCCTACGAAAAAGGCTATGTAACAGGCAAACCAGATTTAGATCAAGCCGTCTCCTATTACGAGCAATCCCATCAATATATCTTGTCTCACAAAGCCAATTTAGATCCAGAGCTAAAAGATATTCCCATCGATGACGAAGCAGAAGAACGATTAGCGGCCTTTGAAGAGGTTGATGGTCACTGGCAGTATAAAGAAGGCATTGCTGAATCTACTTCTACGGCACGCCCTGCTCCTGCCACCTGGCCTCAAGATGCGGCACGTTTATCTGTGATTATGGACGACTTCCTATGGGATACGACGTTGTATGACTGGCAAACCATTGAAACAGCCTTAGAGTCACAAGAAGAAATGAAGCTCAGCTTTTACAATCGTTTCCTATCCGTCCCAGATAAACTGCGCAATATCTTCAAGCTCGATGTAACGCGGATGCTACGAAATCATTATCAAGTAAGACTGCACGGTTATGATTCAACAGAAGGACAGGAAATCGTTTATAAGGCCGTATTCAACAAAGACAATACCTTAAGCCTATTAAAAGAGCTTTACCATAATCGTCAGTTGCCTAGCCTCGAAGAGAATTGGTCTATCGAAAAGAACGAAGAAAAGCCAACCTGGCACTACGTGCTCGATGTGGATCAACAGCCATTCTTGCTAGAGGAATACGATGATGCAAACGCTATGATTCAGACTGCCTTGCAAGGGCTGAAAGAGAAAAAATACGAACAAATTAATATTCGCACCCATGACTTTGTGGGCCCATCCTATTTTATTTTTAAAGGCAATCAGTCGACCCCATTTAGAGTGCAGCTCTATCTTAAAGAATCCGCCCGTCACACCATCGATGAAGATGGAAACCAACAAGACACGCCTGGCAACACCTACTTATTCGAACAATATGTGGGGAACGAAGTGTCCTTAAATTATTGGATTCAAAAAACAATAAATACCTTGGAAATCCCTGAACTAGATAATTGGAAACAATTAACAGTGCCAAAAGATTTACAAACATAAAAAAGACCATCCCCAGTGAGTTGCCTCCCCAAAATTGGACACAATTTTTGGAAGTGAAGTTCAACAGGATGGTCTTTTTTTTGATAATTCCTATAATCTTGATAATAGAATTATTTTAATTATAGATTTTTACTACAGCGTTTTTATTATAGTAGTCTTATGACAGCACTTTTATTATAGTGTTTTTACAACACTGGCACAGCGTGCACAAAGTGTAGGATGTTCACTATCTTGGCCTACTGTATCGCGATGGATCCAGCAGCGTTCACATTTTTCGAGACCAGAGGCAACAACAACTGTTGCAACGCCAGTTTCTTCGTCTTTTACAGCCTCTGCTGGTGCAGAACCGTTTACGATGTGAGCTTCAGATACGATAACGAGTTTAGCCAAGCCTTCTTCACCAAGTGCATGCAATGCGTCGAATGCAGCGCCTTCAGCGTATACTGTAATGGATGCATCCAATGGGTGACCGATTGTTTTATCTTGACGAGCAAGTTCCAATGCTTTTTGTACGGATGTACGCAAGTCTAACAATTGGTTCCATTTATCAGCCAATTCTTGGTTGAAGTGTTCAGGATGACCTTGAGGCCAATCTTGAAGCATAACGGATTCTGGCATGCCTTCTTCTTTAGGCATGTATTTCCAAACTTCTTCCGCTGTGAAAGAAAGTACTGGAGATACCATGGCTACCAATGTTTTCAAGATTTCATACATCGCTGTTTGAGCGGAACGACGAGCTACGTTGTTTTTGCTTTCAGCATACATAGTATCTTTCATTACATCAAGATAGATGGAGCTCAAGTCTACGGTGCAGAAGTTATGAATTGCATGGTATAACATGTGGAATTCATAATTTTCGTACGCATCAGTAACCTTTTGACGCACTTCTTCTAAGCGCAACAATGCCCATTTATCGAATTCGGACATATCTGCATAAGCCACTTTGTCGGTATTTGGATTGAAGTCATCCAAGTTGCCAAGCAAGAAGCGGAATGTATTACGGATCTTACGGTATACTTCGGATAATTGTTTTACGATGTCTTTAGACAAACGCACGTCTGCTTGGTAGTCCGCAGAGGATACCCACAAACGCATAACGTCAGCGCCGTATACGTCGATGATATCGCTTGGTGCCACTGTATTACCTACAGATTTAGACATTTTGCGACCTTCGCCGTCCACAACGAAGCCATGAGTCAATACGGAGTTGTACGGTGCCTTACCTGTTGTTGCTACTGCAGTCAACAAGGAGGAGTTGAACCAGCCGCGATGTTGGTCGGAACCTTCAAGGTACATAGCGCATGGTACTTCAAGATCGTTAACTTCAAGTACGCCAGCCCAAGAGGAACCAGAGTCGAACCATACGTCCATAATATCTGTTTCTTTTTTGAACTCATCATGACCACAATGAGGACATTTGAAGCCTTCTGGCAACAATTCTTTTGCACTGTGCGCCCACCATGCGTCGGAGCCTTCAACAGCTACTTTTTCTTGTAATGCTTTGATAGTATCATCGTTGATGATGTGCTCGCCACAGCTTTCACAATAGTAAATAGGGATTGGCACGCCCCAAATACGTTGACGGGAAATTACCCAATCACCACGATCGCGAACCATATTGAAGATACGGTCATGACCCCATTTAGGAATCCATTGCACTTGATTGTCGATTGCATCAAGTGCTTGTTGACGATATCCATCTACAGAGGAGAACCATTGTTCTGTAGCACGGTAGATTACAGGATTTTTACAACGCCAGCAGTGAGCGTATTGGTGACGCAGGCTAGATTTGTGAAGCAATGCATTGTTGTGCGCCAAGATTTTGATTACAGGCACCTCTGCATCGTGGATTTCTACACCAGCCAATGGGAATTCGGTATCGCCATAACGGTTGTCGTCTACTTGTTTTGTGTAGTTACCAGTTTCATTAACAAGAGATACGATAGGAAGTTCAGTTTTGCCTTCCTTGTTATAACGCATAACGATGTTAAAGTCATCTTCACCGTGTGCAGGAGCTGTATGTACGCAACCAGTACCGGCTTCAAGTGTTACATGGTCACCAAGCAATACTGTGGAATTACGTTCTACAAATGGATGTTTGAAATCAGCCAATTCTAAATCTGCACCAGAGAAACGGTTTACGATTTCGTAGTCTTCGATACCGATATCTTTCATAGCCGGTTCAACAAGCTCAGTAGCCATCAAGTAATATTCTTCGCCTACTTTTACCCAGCCATATTCAAGCTCAGGGTTAACGGAGATTGCTACGTTGGCAGGCATTGTCCAAGGAGTAGTTGTCCAAATAACAGCAAATGCCTGTTTAGGATCTACGCCAGTTGGCAATGTCACTTTTTTCTCGGATACGTAAGGGAATTTTACGTAAATAGAGAAGGATTTTTTCTCAGCGTATTCGATTTCTGCCTCTGCCAATGCAGTTTCGCAGTGAGTACACCAGTATACAGTTTTAAGACCTTTATAGATATGACCACGTTTTGCCATTTCGCCGAAGATACCAAGTTGTTTTACTTCGAACTCAGGGCGCAATGTCAAATACGGACGATCCCATTCGCCTAATACACCAAAACGAATGAAGTCTTGTTTTTGTGTTTCTACACACTCCAATGCATATTCCTTACATTTATTGCGCAAGTCCAATGGAGCCATTTCATGACGGTTAAGACCCGTGTTTTTGATAACCGCATGCTCGATTGGCAAACCATGCGTATCCCAACCTGGGATATAACGCGTATAGTGACCAGTCATAGTCTTATATTTCATGATGATATCCTTCAACGTTTTGTTGAGGGCATGACCGATGTGCAATTTACCGTTTGCATATGGAGGGCCGTCATGCAAAATGAAAGGTTTTGCGTCTTTACGCAATTCCAAACGTTTTTGATAAATTTTGTTGTCTTCCCAGAACTTTAAGATTTCTGGTTCGCGCTTAGGCAAATTGCCGCGCATTGGAAATTCTGTTTCAGGCAAATGTAACGTCTTACCGTAATCCATGATGTGCTCCTTTTACATAAAAAAATCGCCCGCCCCCGAAGGGACGGACGTCATATCCGTGGTACCACCCTACTGACTCTCGTTACTTGTGAAAGCTAACGCCACCGCAACTGCGATTGTCACACCATGCTAGCACATGATTGTAACACATAAGACGCAACTCATCTCTCATATTGTGAAAGCCACTTAGACATATAACGGTGTTCACCGGCGGCGTTGCCGCTTGCTCCAAAGTGATCCGCACATCTCTAGATTTCCAAACCTTTCAGCCCATGAGTTTGGTCTCTACAAAATCCGCCTGAGACATGCCGTCTTTTTCAACGCAATATTCATATAATAGATAATTATAGGACTCA